>ENA-OUQF01000019-OUQF01000019.1-human-gut-metagenome-genome-assembly--contig:-NODE-19-length-201934-cov-10.208377_pt1 | contig 201934 bp, 158 predicted proteins | sample MGYA00237947_ERZ548826 | MGnify/ENA primary metagenome ERZ548826 (study PRJEB26490, sample SAMN05194701) | human gut metagenome | biome: terrestrial biome; feature: human-associated habitat... | reverse complement strand
CGATTATGTATGTTACTCCGCCTGAGGTCTTGTACTTAGCTCCGTTCTTAAGCTCAAACTTTGCTACCTTTGTATCCTTGAGAATGAGCATATCGACATAGCTCTGGAGAGTTGCCTGCATCTCGTTTACCTTATCCTGCTCCGTGATGTTGTAATCCCTGTGAGACGGGATGTAAGAGAGGATGTAGTCCAGGATGTAGCCTGTGTAGATTTCATCATAGTTTGTGTAAAGCGATGAATCAAGAGCCTCAACCTCTGCAATGAGAGCGTCAAGATTTGTATAGTCAGCCGGCTTGTATGTAAATGTATATGCATTTACTCTCTCAACATAGCCGTTAACCGTGCTCTGCTTGTCAATTGTAAGTGTACGGTCGAAGCCGTTTACAAGAGCGTCAAAGCCTGCAACGGAAGCGTCTGTGAAGAGACCCTTTGCAATCTCTGTTCTCTTTGCTTCAATAGCCGTATCAAGTGCTGTGTAATCGGCATCCTTGAGCTCGAAAACAAACTCGTTGATAGCCTTTGCATAACCGTCAACAGTTGCCTGCTCCTCTATTGAGAGGTTCCAGTTGATTGAAGCGATAAGCTCATCATAAGCTGTGAGTGAAGCAGTCTTGTAAAGTCCTGAGGTATAAAGCTCATCCTTAGCCTCTTTTGCTGCTCTGACTGCCGAATAATCAGCACCCTTGAGCTTGAGTCCCCTAATAGCTGCATCGAGGGCAGAAACAAGTGCTTCAAACTCTGTCTGATTTCTGATTGAGTTGTTTGTAAGCTTGTAGGCATCGGCAGCCGTAAGAGCATCGGTATAAAGCTTTACAGAATCATCTGTATAGTTGCCGAGATTTGCCGGAACTCCTTCAAGTGCCTTATTGTAGCTTGTAAGATCGAGCGGCTTATCCGTCAGGCGTGAAACCGCATCGTCAATTGCGGATGCATAACCGTCAACGATCGCCTGCTGAGCCTTCGGGAGACCCTCAACAACATTTGAAATAGCGTCCCGGACTGCCTTGATGCTTTCGTCTGTGTAATTTGTATCCTTGATAGCTTCCTCAGCCTTTGCCTTGGAGCTGTTTACCTTTGTGTAGTCGGCAAGGTCAAGCTCGAGAGCTTCTCTTGCGGCCTTGATGGCAGTTGCATAATTATCAACCTCTGACTGATGGTTGATATCAAGATTATAGTTTATACCTTCAAGAACTCTTTGAAGATTGTCAACGGATGACTTGGTGTAAGGAGTGAGATCCTTCGGGATAAGAGCTTTTTCTGCCTCAACCTTTGTGTAATCGGCACTCTTATATTTAAGACCTGCGATTGCAGTCTCGATATCCTGTGCGTATCCGTCTACAGTGCTCTGCTGCTTTGTTGAAAGCGTTCTGTCAATGGCAAGCTTAGCAGCCAAAACCTCAGCAGCCGTCTCATCGGTATAAACACCGTCCTCAAAGTCTGCCGGAATCTTTGCCAATGCTGCTTCAACCGCAGAATAATCTGCTGCGTTCGGCGTCAGAGCCAAAAGAGCTGTATTTATAGCCTTTGCATAGCCGTCAACAGTTGACTGATATCTGATATCAAGAGTCTTGTCGTAATTTGTTGTTGCAAGGAGATCGTCATAGGACTTCTGGGTGTAGTATGAATATCCGTTATGAGCGGTTGCAAAAGCCGCCTGAATGTTCTTGGCTTCTTCAACCTTAAGCATTGCTGCGTCAACGGCAGAGTAATCTGCCGGCTTATACGCAAGAGCGTTCATAGCATTACGGATTTCAACTACATAATTGTCAACCGTAGCCTGCTTGCTTACCGGGAGATTCCAGTCAACCGAATTAACGGTATTTGCTACGTTAAGGATAGATGTATCTGTATAAAGTGACTTATCCATAGCGTCCCACTCGGCAATGATTGCTCTTACTGCCGTGTAGTCTGCGCCAATCTCTTTAAGAGCAAGTATAGCCTTATTGATTGCATCTGCAAAACCGTCAATTCTTTCCTGCTCCTTGGCCGGAAGATTATATACAACATTGTTTATAGCATTCTGGAGATTTCCCCATGACTCAGCCGTATATTTGCTTTCGTCAAGCTCGTTTGCTGCAGAGATAGCGGCATCTACTTCTCTGTAATCGCCGTCGGCCGGAACAAGCTCACCCTGTTTCTGTACAAGAGTTTCCTTGAGACCGTCAATTATTGACTGCTGCTTGATATTGTATACCGGAGTAGCGTTTGCAGCCTCTTTTGCCGCTGCAAGAGCCTGGGCAAACGGTGCCCATGAATCCGGAGTATACCAGTTTTCCTTCTCGGCGTTAGCTGCCTTTATAGCTGCATTGAGAGCGGTAAGATCAGCATCCTTATATTTAAGTCTGCCAATGGCATTTTTGAGGTTCGTTGCCATATCGTCAACGTCCTCCTGCTGCTGCCAGTTCTTGTCCCACTCAATTGCGTTGTAGGAAGCCTGAACAGCTCTCCATGAAAGATCGGTGTACAGATCCTTCTCGGGAAGAACTTCATTGTAGCGAGTAACCTGATTATTGACCTCGGTATAATCTGCCGGGGCGAGAATGAGGTTTTGGATAGCGCTGTCAATACTTCTTGCATAAGCGTCAACAAGCGACTGATTTTCGACTGTAAGAGTATAGTCAACCGAATTTACGGTGTCGCGGAGAATCTTCCACGATTCAGCCGTGTAATGCTCGGGAGTAAGACCCTCATAGATCCTAACCATGTCGTTAACTTCATCGTAATTTGCCGGAGACTTTTCGAGTTTGCCGATAGCGTCGCGAAGATCATCAACAAGAGAATCAAGATAAGTCTGGCAGAAAACGCTGATACCGTCTGTGATGTTGGAAACAGCAGTCTGTACTCTTGACCATGATTCATCCGTATAAATTGACGAATCAAGAGCCCTAACCTGATCCTTAACTACGTTAGCCTCTGTATAATCGGCTGTAGCAACCTTAAGAGCTGCAACGGCAGATCTCAAAGCCTCTGTTGCGGCATCAATCTTCTGCTGATCCGTGTCGGGGTCATTGAGAATATACTGGGCGTTTCTCATAGCTGCAAGGTACTGATCCCAACCCTCCGAATAGAACCATGAGTTCGGGCTGTTGCCTATCTCCGACTCGGAAGCCATGAGCTTGGTCGGTGTATAAAGTCTGTAAAGATCCTGAAGCTGTGAACGGAGACTGGACTTATCGTATGTAACGATGTTGAGATTGATACCTGAACGGATTCTTGAAACGTGCTTATATGTATCACCGAAAGAAACAACGATTGTGTAATCTACACTTTTATTTCCGTTATCAAGTGCTGTTGCATTCTTTTCATAGGTTGTACCCGTAAACGGAATGGTGATCGTTCCGCCTGCAACTGTGTCATATTCCTTTGTACTCTCATTATACTCGGCAGGCTTGACGGGAACAAGCTGTGCTTCTGCGGTATTGCTACTTGCTTCATTTCCGTCAAATGTAGATGAACCCGTGAGGAGCTTGAATTCCTTAATACCGTATTCACTATATTTGTCTGTTCTGTTGAGAAAATCGGTAATTGTGAATCTGAGGTTATAGTTGCTCAGAGCAACCATACTTCTGTCAACATACGCCACCGTAACAGGACGGTTAACGTCAATGGCTGTATTTGCATTCTGAGTTCCGCCGACCGATTTGCCGTCAAATCTAACTTGACCGTAGCCTGCCGCTGTACCGCTTACTGTGGTAAAGCTGCCGGTATTGAAATCCCAATATCCTCTTGACCAGCCGGTCTGAGTTGTATCGACATATGTACCGAAAGTATTTGCACCTACTATACGAGCGGTATATTCAACCTTTTCTTTATTGGTACAGTTATGATCAAAAAACTGATTCTGACGGTAACGGTAAGCCGAGATACCGCCGGGCTGAGCAACGTTCTCAACCGCACTTGTGGTATAAGCTGTATAGGTCTTTGTTACGACCTTGCCGTTTGCATCGGTGTACTCATATGTATAGCCGACTTCAAAGTTGAGCTGCTTCACGGAAATGCTGGAACCTGCAACCTTCCAAGAATAGGTGTAAACACCGTCCGCATATGCACCTGCCGATGCTGCAGTGAAGGTAAGGTTTGCATTTGAACATGTGATTGTCGGGTTAGCCTTCAAAGCCTTGTTTGTGGTGAAAACTACCATCGGATCCTGCGGGGTCTCACCTGCATAGAAGGCTTCCGCCTTATCACCTGTAAGCTCGGGCAAGCCCGAAGCCGTAGCTTTTACAATAGTTGTGCCTGCAGCCTGTGAATTTGCTTCGGCGGCTGTACGAATGACTGCCGTTGAGCTGATTGTAATATCGGGCCTCTCAAGGAAGCTCTGACTAAGCTCAACCGACGATGTGCCGATCTCATCATCCGAAACGGCACCGGCGGTGCCGATCAATCCTGCCGGAACGATAGTAAGAACCATCAGGATAGCCAGCAACACGCTGAGAATACGTCTGCTTTTAGCCATATAATATTCCTCCCAAAAAATAATGCTATACAAAGTGCATACAATACCACACTTTTATACATTGTTATTATACTTTTAATTCGATCAAAAGTCAACTATAATAACGTACAATATATCCTAATTTTACATTTTGAACAATAGCCGATTATTTTTTTTATATAAATATACAAATCAATCCGTTATCAATTAAGCATTTGCTTCATAAGAATTATAACGGACGGTGATTAAATGATAGCTGAATTGCTTATAAGAACAATATCAAATCTTTTCTTTTTTGCGCTTCATCTCTCCGGCACCGGCTCCTTTCCTCCTCCCCTTTCCGCCAAGAGAGAGAGGGAATGTCTGCTGGCAATGAAAAACGGTGATGTAAATGCAAAGAACGAGCTTATCGAGCATAATCTCAGACTGGTTGCACATATTATCAAAAAGTATTATTCGAGCAGCGTTCAGCAGGACGACCTGATCTCGATAGGCACGATCGGGCTGATTAAGGCAATAAATACATTTGATCCCGACAAGGGAACACGCCTTGCAACCTATGCGGCAAGATGTATTGAAAATGAGATTCTTATGCAGTTCCGTGCGCAGAAAAAAACGGCTCAGGACATTTCAGTCAACGAGCCGATTGATACCGACAGCGAGGGAAATCCGCTGACGCTTATGGATATTATCTCCACCGAAGATGAAATTGTTGAGGATATTTATAAAATAACTATGCTGAAAAAGCTTTCAACCGAGGTCGGCAGAATAAAAGACCCGAGAGAAAAATCAATTATAATGATGCGTTACGGTCTTGACGGTATGCTCCCCATGACTCAGCTCGAGGTTTCCAAAAAACTGAATATTTCACGGTCATATGTTTCGAGAATCGAGAAAAAAGCATTGAAAGAATTGCGAAAAGCATTGGAGTGAATTTTGGTACTTGATACCGCAAGTAAACTTCCACGCTAAAAATAAATTTCAGCAGAATTTCAAAGATGCGGTGTTGGCAACGGCCAAGGGCAGAAGAAATATATTTTCGCCGCTTCTCTAAAGCAGAGCCAAGATTGATTCCCTCTATTTTTGAGTAATTTATAAAAATATATTGAAAGCAAACATGACGTGTGATATAATGTCGGTGCAAAACAGTTCAAAAGTAAATTATTAATGCCACAGGCATACATTTGTTAAAAATGTATGCTAAGATCATCATATCCTGTGGCTATGAACTGTTTTGCGACAAGATCGAAGCATCGTTTTTAGTGCGTAGCTTCGGCTGCGCATTTTTTGTTTTATGGGAGGAAAAGGCAATGAATTTTGACTTGCATAAGTTTGTTTCGGAAGCCGAGGAGAAAATACCGGAGACCGTTTCGGACAGCAGCGGCGCTGTCTTAACTCCCGGCAAACCGCAAACCTGTGAGGGCAACGGAAGCAATGATTCGTATGAAATCTGTTGCGATGAATGTGATTGGTTCCTTGCCTGCTTCCCGGAATAATGTGATTCGAGCTATTCTCCGACCGAGGAACTGCCGATGAATTATGAGTACAAAGACGTTGACGGCGATTTGCCGTTTTGAAGAAAAGAAAAAGAAGCAGCCGAGTGACTGCTTCTTAATTTTTTTACTTTTCTCAGATCTTCATTGCAACGTCGTATGCACGCCATACAACGGAACGAAGGTTACCGATTGCAAGACAGTCACCGACAAGGTGAACGTTGCCCGACTTCTCGGCAAGAGGAGCCGGAATGTAACCTGCACAACTGATGACGGAATCGCAGGGGATTTCAATCTCCTTACCGTCCTTCTGAGTGCAAACGATTGAGCCGTCCTTAACTTCCTTGAGGGTTGTCTCAAGATAAACCGGAGTCTTGTTGAGTGCGAACCACTCTCTGAGGTATGAGGAGTTTGCAAGACAAACGCCCTTCTGGCTTACAAGGTCGTCCTTCATCTCAACGATGATCGGATTCTTGCCCTTGAGAGCAAGCTCATAAGCGATCTCACTGCCGGTAAGTCCGCCGCCGATAACGGCAACCGTATCGCCTACGGGTGTGCCTGTGAGGAATTCGCAAGCCTCAACCATCTTCTCGTAGCCCGGAACTCTTCTGAGCTGACGCGGAGTTGAACCTGTAGCAACGATTACCGGTGAATCACCAAATACGGCAATGTCCTTGACCTCGTCGTTGAGCTTAACCTCAATGTTGAGCTTCTTCATCTGAAGTCTGTACCACTCAAGAAGCTCACGAAGCTTGCCCTTGTAGCTCTCTGCGCTGGCGGGGATAAATGTACCGCCGAGAACATCGCTCTTCTCGTGGATGATCGGGTTGTGGCCTCTGAGCTTGAGAACTCTTGCGGCCTCCATGCCTCCGATACCGCCGCCGATGATGTGAACGGTCTTAGGCGAAGTTGTTTTCTTAATATAATGCTTGTTCCACTGCATTGTCTCTGCATTAACCGCACAGCGTGCAAGGTGGAGGCTGTCGGAAAGCTCCTGATCGTTCGGTACGCCCTTGTAATGGCACATATTGAAGCAGCCGTTGTGGCAAAGGATACAGGGACGGATATCCTCCTCCTGATCGTTCATCATCTTGGTTACCCACGCCTGGTCTGCAAGGAACGGACGTGCGAAGCCGGCGCCGTCAAGCTTGCCTTCCTTGATCGAGTCTGCGGCAACTCTCGGGTCGAGACGTCCTGCGCAGATAACGGGGATATCAATAAAGTTCTTTATGTGCTCAACATCTGCAAGGTTGCAGTTCTCGGGCATGTAAACAGGAGGATGTGCCCAGTACCATGCGTCATATGTACCGTTATCGCAGTTAAGGCAGTCGTAGCCTGCATCCTGAAGATACTTTGCTGCCTTCTCGGATTCTTCCATGTCACGGCCGACCTCAACATAGTCCTCGCCGGGGATAGCACCCTGACGGAAGCCCTTTGTTTTGGAGATAACGCTGTAACGAAGTGAAACCGGGAAATCGTCGCCGCAAGCCTTCTTGATGGCCTGAACAACCTCAACAGGGAAACGGTAGCGGTTCTCGAAGCTTCCGCCGTATTCGTCGGTACGCTTGTTGACATACTTGAGTGTGAACTGGTCAAGAAGATAACCCTCATGCACAGCGTGAACCTCAACACCGTCAACGCCTGCGTCCTTGAGCATCTTTGCGCTCTTTGCGAATGCGTCAACAAACTTCTTGATTTCCTCCTTAGTCAAGGCTCTCGACGGAACCTTATCCGACCAGCGGTTTGGAGAGGGGCTTGCCGAAGCCGTGATCATATCAAGATCCATAAAAGGCTTGCTGAGAACCTTAAGCACAGGATTGGTGAAAAGGGTCTCCATCATGGAGCTGATTGTGAACGAACGGCCGAATCCGGCGGTAAGCTGAACAAAAAGCTTTGCGCCCGTCTTGTGGAACTCGGGCATCCACTTTTTGAGATCATCGTACATTTTCTTGTTCTTGTACAGCCACTGACCGAACATCGGGTTATAAACGGGCTGACAGCCGGGGAGAATAAGTCCGACGTTGTTCTTGGCGATTTCCATAATGAACTTTGCGCCGTCTTTATCGAAATGGTTCTTTTCCATCCATCCGAAAAGGTCGGTGCCGCCCATGCTCGTCAGAACTATACGGTTCTTGATTTCGCAATTACCGATCTTCCACGGCGTAAATAAAGGTTCTAATTTCTGATCCATATTTTACCTCCTGAATTGATTTATAATCAGTTTCCGTTTAATTATAACACGTCATTATAAAAAATGGAAGTAGTTAAGCATAAATTTTGTTAAAAATTTCACCTATTTTTGAATAAGCTTTTTACGCTTTTAAATATGCTGTTGCAAACTTGTATCGAATGTGTTATACTAATCGTAACTGATTTGAAAGGTGATTATATGGATTTTGAGTATCAGGCATCTGTTATCGTGCCGGTATATAATGTTGAGCAGTATCTCAGAATTTGTCTCGACTCTTTGGTTAACCAGACAATGGATAAATCAAAAATGGAGGTTCTTGTCATAAATGACGGTTCTCCTGACAACAGCTGGGATATCTGCCTTGAGTACAGCAAGAAATATGACTTTATTAAAATCTTTTCAAAAGAGAACGAGGGACTTTCCGCAACGAGAAATTTCGGAATAAAGCACGCCAAGGGAAAATATCTTTTCTTTCTGGACAGTGATGATTATTTTACTCCCGAAACAGTGAAAAAAGTAACTTGTTTTTTCGATAAGGTATATGACCAGGTTGACCTTGTTACATTTAATGAGGAGCGTTTCAGAGACGATGTTATTCTTAAACCTCATTTCCGTTTTGAAATGCTTAAGCACGATGGCGTATATGATTTGGAGAAATACCCCTATCTGACACAGACAAGAGTCAACGTCTGCGTAAAAAATCTCGGCGATAAGAATGTTCTTTTCAATACAACTCCCGGCTTTAAACTCGAGGATCAGGAGTATTGTAACCGTGTGCTCATGTCCAAGATGAAGATGGGCTATTGCTCTCACGGCGCATACATGTATAATAAGGGCAACGAAACAAGCATAATGAAAATGTACTTCCATGCCTTTTATCTTTTTGAGACATCAATGGAGTATTTTGAGACTCTTTTCGCAACATTTCCGGATAAGGTTCCGCCCTATTTTCAGGCGATGCTTGTCAATGACATCAACTGGCGTCTCAGCGACGATATTCTCTATCCTTATCATTATGAGGGCGAAAAATTCGAGAAAGCTATGCGCAGAATAATCGATCTGCTAAACAGGGTTGACTGCAAGACAATTCTTGAACACCCGATGGTTGATATTTACCGTGCATGCTACTGGATAAAGAAAAAAGAAAATGCACGGATAGAACTGCAATACCGCGATAACGGCATATCGCTCATAATTGACGGCGAAGAAGCCTATACGCAAGACGATATGGTTACTATCGTTCATAAGCCCAGAGTTGAGGGCAATACATTTAGAATGACAGCATTCATGAAATCGCCGATATTTACTTTCCTTGATGAAAGTGATTATTCTATCTACGCAATCGAAAACGGTGAGAGAAAAAAGCTTGACCTTTTCATGTCGGTTCACAGCAACTATAAAGCAAAAACTATTACAAATCCATTTCCTGCATTTCATTATGCTTGCAATCTTACCTCAAACAGCAAAATTAAATTCGAAATTGATATAAACGGTCATACTTATAAAAGTCATTATTGGTTTATGCCGTATTCGGGACTCGGCACCCGATTTGTAAATAATATAAATCGCGGAAGTTATATGATAAAAGATAGGAAAAAGTATATTTCCGTGAAGCCGGCAACGCAGTCGAAAATTGATTTCAGCGCATTTAAAAACACTTTGCGTTATGCGATTCATCCGAGAACCTCCTTGCTTCGTCTAAAATCGATAAACTACAGAAAGAATCACCGCATCTGGCTTTATTATGATTTTTATACGGTAGAAAAGGATAACGGTTATTATCAATTTGCCAATGATCTTAAGCATGATGACGGAATAGAAAGATATTATGTTCTCACCCATGAATATAAAGACCTTGACAGTGTATTCACTCCGGAGCAAAAGAAGCACCTTGTAAAAGCAGGCTCAAAGGAGCACAGACTTTTATTTATATGTGCCGAAAGAGTTTTTACGGCTTATTACGGTCTTGCACCAATCAATCCGTTCGAAACACCGAAGATGAAATATCAGTATGAGGATCTTTTGCGATTCCGTACTATTTATCTTCAGCACGGTGTTTTGCACGCATCACTCCGACTTCTTAACTCCGAGGAACGCAGCCAGGCGGAGGAAATTGTTGTTTCTTCGCCGTTTGAAATTAAGAATTACATGAATAATTACGCTTATGAGGAGCGTGAACTAATCCCGACCGGTATGGCAAGGTATGACCATATTGAAAGAAACCACGAGCCGAAGAACAGGATTTTATTTGCTCCGTCATGGAGAAAATATCTTACCACCGAGGTCGGCGCTTCAAACTGGGAGGCAAATGTTGAAAAAATTCAGAAATCTGATTACTATAAGAACTTCTATGCCTTCCTCTCGGACAAGGAGCTTCATAAAAAGCTTGAGGACAACAAGGTCTACCTTGATATTAAGCTTCACCCGATAATCGCCAACCTTAAAAACCTGTTCAATATTGATTGCGAATATATCAATATGGTCGGCGACGTAGATGTTGCCGATTACAAGGCGTTCGTAACAGACTTTTCGTCATTTGTTTTTGACTTTGCTTATCTTAACAGACCGATCATGTATTTCGTTCCGGATTATCCTCAGTTTAAGTCCGGCATGAATCATTACCGTGATCTTGATCTCCCGTTTGAAGACGCTTTCGGTCATATGTTTACGGATGCTCACAAAGCTGCCGAATGTCTTTGCGGAATTATTGACCGCGATTTTGTTCCCGAAAACCCGTTCAGAGAGAGAATGAAGAATTTTTATTTTGATTTTGACGGCAATTGCGCCGAAAATCTTTATAAGTTCGTTGTTGATCAGGATAAAGCATTTTCAGAATAATGTTATATTATAATTAAAAGCATAAAAGGGCTGTTGCAAATCATTAAATGATGAGTGACTGCCCTTTTTAAATTTATTCGGTGAGATACCTTTTCCGAAGCGACAGCTTGTAACTTTATCTTTTTAAACCAAATCCAAACGTAAATATAAATAAATTGTAAAATTTAATTCATAAAGCAAAAAAATTATTGTTTAGGTCTTGTAAAAAAGATGTAAATGTATTAAAATACTATTGTTATGCTGACTTGTTTTCGGCAGATATTTCATTAAGTAAAGGATGAATACAATGGCTAACGAAAAGTCAAAGGCAGAGCAGTACCGCGACGAAAGAAAAGCTCGTATTGCTAAAACTGCCAAAAAGAATGCGCGCAGCATGGAAGCAAGAAACACCGCGAAAAAGGTTGCAAGTAAGGTTATTTCCATTGTGCTTTGCGCTGTAATCGTTTTAGGCGTAGTAGCATTCTCTCTCAACTACTACGGCGCACTTCAGAGAGTTATCAAGCTCGGTTCGGTCGGCTCGGAGCAGTCCGTTACAATCGCCGAATACGAGTATTACTACATGCGTGCTTATAACCAGGTTCGCTATCAGGCTCAGTATTATCAGTACTATTACCAGACAAGCAACGGTTATGACCTCTCTCTCACTCCCGAGGAGCAGACTCAGACAACCAAGGACTCCGAAGGTAATGAGATTACATGGGCAGAGAAGCTTCAGAATGATACGATTGAGCTGATTCAGCTCCACAAGGCATATTATAACGAAGCTCTCAAGAAGGGTCTCAAGCTTACAAAGGCTGATGAGGCTTACATTGATAAGCAGATCGAGGATCTTCGCGATGAGGCTAAGAGCGCAGGTTCAAGCTCAAACTCAGACAGCGAAAACAAGGTAACATATTCACTCAACGCATACCTTCGTAAGGTTTACGGCGGTTCAATCAACGAGAGATTTCTCCGCAAGCAGCTCAAGATTCAGGTTCTTGCTCAGAAATATTTGACCGAGAGAACAGCCGAAATCGCAAAAACCTACGACCAGAAGGATATCGATGCGGAGTACAAGAAGGACACGGCAACATATGATTTTGTAACCTTCAGAGCTTATACCTTCAAGACAACCGAGCTCACTAAGGAAGATAACGAGACAGATGACGCTCTCAAGGCTCGTCAGACGAAGGCTAACGCTGAGGTAAAGAAGAACGCTAACGACTTCTACAATGCCGTTACAAACGAGGCAACCTTCGCCGCCAAGGCAAAGGAGCTCAACAAGGATACGGCTGATTACAATGTTGACGAGGAAACAAAGTATTCAATGCTCAAGAGCACCGCTCAGCAAAGCTTCTCAGAGGATGCGGCTAAGTGGCTCTTCGACAGCTCGACAAAGGAAGGCAGCAAGAAGCTCTTCTCTGATGAAGAAAAAGGTAAGTACATAGTTGTCCTTGCCGTAAAGAAGCCGCATCAGGAGCAGACAGTTACAGCACGCCATATTCTTTTCCTTACAACAGATCAGAGCACAGGCAGTGATCTCTCCGAGGAAGAAATTGCAAAGAAGAAGACCGAGGCTGAGGACGTTCTCAAGAAGTTCAACGAGGGTGATAAGACAGAGGACAGCTTTGCAGCTCTTGCAAATGAGTACAACGAGGACACAGGCTCAACTTCAAACGGCGGACTTTATGAACACATCTATCCCGGTCAGATGGTAACGGAGTTCAATGATTGGGTGTTTGATGCAAACCGCAAGGCAGGCGACGTCGAGATGGTTAAGACTCAGTACGGCTATCACATCATCTACTTCGTAGCTAAGGACGGCACTGATTACTATGACTCAGCGATCCGTTCTTCAAAGGCAAGTGAGGATATTGAGACAGAGACCAAGGAGCTTCAGGACGGCGACACATATAAGGCATATATCGGTCCGCGTCTTTCAAAATACGCATTGAATAGAGTTTCCAAGAAGATCAAATATCTTGTTGAACTCAGCAATGCTAACTCCTCTTCCTCAGCAAGCTAAGTAATACAATAACATTTGACCGCTTCATTATGAGGCGGTCTTTTTTGATAAAATTATAATGACGGACATAATTGCCCGCCATACCATAAAAAAGCTGTGACAGATCATTCCGTCACAGCTATGTTTTTATTTAATTGAGATTTCCGACATGATCGGGCAATGATCCGATGGGAATGCTCCGTTTGGCTTATCTTTGATAACCCGGTAGCTTTTCGCACTGAAGCCGTCGCTGATGAAAATAAAATCAATTACATCCTCCGACTCGTTATGGTGAAAATACGGGTGAAATGTCGGATAATTCTCCGTTTCTTCGGCAACAAACTTGCTGTCCCTGAATATTCCGCCCTCGACCATATCAACGTAGCAATCCGTACCCTCGGAGATGTTGAAATCTCCTGTGATTACAACGGGGCAATCAAGTTTTGCGGCGAACTCATTTATAAGCCTTACGCCGTTCTTTCTCGCTTCCTCGCTTCTGTGGTCAAGATGAGTGTTCATGGCAACAAATGTCTTGCCGCTCTCGTTTTCGGTGAGCTTCGCCCACGAAGCGATTCTTGTGCAAGCGCTATTCCACGATTTCGACGGGACATCCGGTGTTTCGCTTATCCAAAACCAGCCCTTGTCAACAAGAGTGAATTTATCTTTTTTGTAAAATACAGGTGAAAACTCACCCTCGTCCTTGCCGTCATCTCTGCCGACTCCGACGAAATCATATTCGTCCATGCTCTCGCGGAAAATGCCCATCCAGCCGATGTGTGCTTCCTGGATTCCGAAAATGTCCGGCATATAATTTCTGACGGTTGCTATAACGTCAGCGTCTCTGTCTAACCACGAGTGCCCCTCGCAGCCGTAGCAGAGTACATTAAAACTCATAATCTTCAATCTGCCTGCTCCTCCCTATTCATTATCTGATAACTGAGAGTCATAAGACTGTCATTAAGGTGAACGTTTTCGACCGTTACTCCCGGATAATTCGACGCAATGTCGTAATGGCTGAAATTCCAGAAATTTGTTATTCCGAGATTAACAAGCCTTTCTACAATCGCAGGAGCAGCCTCGGTAGGCACACAAAGCACGGCCACCTTCGGCTCAACCTCTTTGCAATAGACCTCCAAATCCTCAACAGGATACACGGAAAGTCCCTTTATTCTGATGTCCTTCATTTTATCTGCGTTGCTGTCGAAAAGTCCGACAAGCTCAAATCCTCTGTCCTCAAAGGTCATATGAGAAGCAATTGCTCTGCCGAGATTGCCGCAACCGAAGAGAATGGTTTTGAAGCCGTTTTGAACACCGAGAATTGTGCCGATTTCATTTTGAAGCTGTTCCACATTGTAGCCGTAGCCCTGCTGACCAAATCCGCCGAAGCAGTTAAGGTCCTGCCGAATCTGCGATGCAGTCAAGCCCATGCGCTGAGACAGCTCTTTTGATGAAATTCTTGTTATATTATTTTTTTTAAGTTCGCCGAGGAATCTGTAATATCGGGGCAAACGCTTAATTACGGACATTGAAACCGATTTCTTTTCCTTTGCCACAGTTATTACCTCACTTTATTATTTGCTGAGTTTTTTTACCGTTTCCATCACATAGTCGCCGAACTCGGAGCATGTGCAGCCCGTGTCGCGACCCGTAATTGTGAGCTTTTTCTCTGTAAACATACAGATGTCGAGAGCCTTTTCGAGCATATCTGCCTTTTCCTGCTCTCCGATATGGGAGAGGAGCATAACCGAAGCTCTGAGCATTGAGCACGGGTCGGCATACTGACCTCTGCCTTCTTCTATCATTCTCGGAGCCGAACCGTGAATGGCCTCAAACATGGCATACTTCTTGCCGATGTTTGCACTGCCGGCAGTACCTACGCCGCCTTGAAATTCTGCAGCTTCGTCGGTGATAATGTCGCCGTAAAGGTTGGGGAGAATAAATACCTTGAAATCCTTGCGGCGCTTCGGGTCGATGAGCTTAGCTGTCGTGATGTCAATATACCACTCATCGGTCGTAATCTCGGGATAATCCTTGCCTATGTTCTTGCAAAGATTAAGAAATTTACCGTCGGTTGTCTTGATAATATTGGCCTTGGTGATAATTGAAACTCTGTCCTTGTGATTTCTTCTTGCGTAGTCATAGGCGAGCTTTGCAATTCTCTCGCAGCCCTCCGTTGTGGTTACAACAAAATCAACAGCGAGATCGTCCGTTACGTTAACTCCCTTTGAGCCGACAGCGTATGCACCCTCTGTGTTCTCACGGAAGAATGTCCAGTCGATACCCTCCTCGGGAACCTTAACGGGACGAAGATTTGCGAAAAGGTCGAGAGCCTTTCTCATTGCAACGTTTGCGCTCTCAATGTTCGGCCACGGGCCGCCCTGCTGAGGAGTTGTTGTCGGTCCTTTGAGAATAACGTGGCATGATTTGAGTTCTTCAAGAACGTCGTCGGGAATTGCCTTGTTAGCGGCAACACGGTTCTCAATTGTAAGGCCGTCGATAACCTTGAACTCGACCTTGCCCGTCTTAACCTTATCGGCAAGCATATATTCAAGAACTCTTGCGCTCTCCTTGGTGATAATCGGGCCGATTCCGTCACCGCCGCAAACGCCGATTACAATTTTATCAAGCTTTTCATAGTCAACAAAATCGCCCTGAGCCTTGATTTTATCGGAACGGTCGCTCTGCTCACGGATAAGAGCCTCAAATTTTTCAACTGCGTTTTTAATCTGTATATCTGTCATTGTTTTGCTCCTTTACAATGTATTTTGCATTAATACCGAACCTCGGGTCAATGCGGACATTGACCCCTGTGGATTATGATTTCACTCCGCTTCGGTGTGTCAAAGAAGTTTGATGGAAATATTATTCAGGCATTTATCAAAGCTTCCAAATTAAGGCGAAGTCTTGACAAATTCTCTGATAAATTTTTTATTAAATCACTTCTGCGACTCTCTTGTATAATCAAGCAATCCACCGGCAAGGAGAATATCTCTCTGACGCTCGGAAAGCTGATAGTCAAGCTTATAGCTCTCGCCTGTTGTGAGGTTCTTGAGCGTAACATCAGTACCGTTTGCGATGCTCTCACGAATTCCCTCAAGGCAAAGCTCGTCATTTACGCTGATTTTGTCGTAATCATTCTCGTTTGCAAAGGTGAACGGAATAATACCTGCATTAACAAGGTTTGCGCAATGGATACGGGCAAACGACTTGGTGATGACCGCCTTAATTCCGAGATAAAGCGGAACAAGAGCGGCATGCTCGCGTGATGAGCCCTGTCCATAGTTTGCACCGCCGATGATGATGCCCTTGCCTGCCGCCTTGCAATGCTCTGCAAACTTCTCGTCACACTGCTTGAAGCAGAAGTTTGAAAGGTACGGAATATTTGAACGGTATGGCAAAATCTTTGCACCTGCCGGCATGATGTGGTCTGTTGTGATGTTGTCGCCGACCTTGAGAACAGCCTTGGCTGTGATGTCCTCGGGCATTGCCTCGGTCTTGGGGAAAGGCTTGATGTTCGGGCCGTACATAACCTCAACGGAATCTGCGTCCTCAACGCTTGCGGGCATTGCGATCATGTTGTCGTTTATAATAAACTCGTCCGGCATCTCGATCTCGGGCATTTCACCGAGCTCACGGGGATCAGTAAGAACACCTGTAAGAGCGGAAGCGGCTGCGACCTCGGGGCTGACAAGATAAATGCCTGCGTCGGCTGTGCCCGAACGTCCCTCAAAGTTACGGTTAAATGTACGAAGCGATACACCCTTTGAATTCGGCGACTGACCCATGCCTATGCACGGACCGCAAGCCGATTCAAGAATTCTTGCGCCTGCATCAATCATATCCGAAAGTGCACCGTCAAGAGCAAGCATATTAAGCACCTGCTTTGAACCGGGAGCGATTGAAAGGCTGACCGACGGACAAACAGTCTTGCCCTTGAGGATAGCGGCAACCTTGAGCATATCCATGAGAGATGAGTTTGTGCACGAGCCGATACAAACCTGATCGATGTGAATTTTGCCTATCTCCCGGCAGCTCTTTACATTATCGGGCATATGAGGCATAGCTGCGAGCGGAACAAGCTCGTTGAGGTCGATATCAATAATCTCATCGTAAACCGCATCATCGTCTGCGCTAAGCTCGATCCAATCCTTTTCACGGCCCTGAGCTTTAAGGAAAGCTCTTGTGATGTCGTCTGACGGGAAAATTGATGTTGTTGCACCAAGCTCCGCTCCCATGTTTGTGATTGTTGCTCTCTCAGGAACCGAAAGCGTCTTAACGCCCTCTCCGCCGTATTCAACGATCTTTCCTACGCCGCCCTTGACGGACATGATCTGAAGAACCTTGAGGATAATATCCTTTGCGGCAACCCACGGCTGAAGCTTGCCGGTGAGATTGACACGAACCATTTTCGGCATTGTTATGTAATATGCGCCACCGCCCATAGCCACAGCAACGTCAAGTCCGCCTGCACCCATGGCAAGCATTCCTATTCCGCCGCCTGTCGGTGTGTGGCTGTCGGAGCCGATAAGAGTTTTTCCGGGGATACCGAAGCGCTCAAGATGAACCTGGTGACAAATACCGTTGCCGGGACGTGAAAAACGAAGACCTCTCTTCTTTGCGACCGACTGAATAAAGCGATGATCATCGGCATTTTCGAAGCCTGTCTGCAATGTGTTGTGGTCGATATATGCAACGGAAAGCTCCGTCTTAACACGGTCAATTCCCATTGCCTCAAACTCAAGGTATGCCATTGTACCCGTGGCGTCCTGAGTCAGAGTCTGGTCGATTTTAAGACCGATTTCACTGCCAACCGTCATATTGCCGGAAAGCAGATGATTTTTGATAATTTTCTGAGCTATTGTGTATCCCATAGCGTTGAAACCTCCGACTTGTTCAAATTTTTAACAATCTTTATTTTATTATATAATGCCTTATTTGTCAATGTTTTGACAGTATTTTCCGACAAAAATTTAAGGCGATATCACATAAAATATACAGTGCACCTTGCTCAAATCCGCTTCCTTCACGTTATATTAAAACTCCTTGCCTATGCAAGAATAAAATCTCTTTAAGAGACAGAAGAAAACTAAAAAGCAAAGCCATAATCCACACTAAGCGCACATCATTGCCGCCGCCTGTGAATTATAGCTTTTTTCTTTGGTCTATGCAAAATGCACCGACCCCGTGTATTCTTATCCGCCGAGGTATGCCTTCTTAACATCCTCGCTCTTCATAAGCTCCTCGCCTGTGCCCGAAAGAACTATCTTTCCGGTTTCAAGAACATAAGCTCTGTCGGAGATCGCAAGGCTCTTACCTGCGTTCTGCTCAACAAGAAGGATTGTTGTTCCGTCATTATTTATATCCTTAATGATTTCAAAAACCTGATCGACAAGCAGCGGAGAAAGACCCATCGAAGGCTCATCCATCATAAGAAGCTTCGGGTGGCTCATAAGAGCACGTCCCATTGCAAGCATCTGCTGCTCACCGCCCGAGAGTGTTCCGGCAATCTGATTTTTTCGTTCCTCAAGACGGGGAAAGCGAGTGTATATCTTCTCAATATCATCCTTGATATTTTTCTTATCCTTGAGTGCGAACGCGCCCATGAGCAGATTATCGTAAACCGAGAGCTCCTGGAAAATTCTGCGTCCTTCGGGACACTGAGTCATGCCCATTTCAACGATTTTGTGACAGGGAGTTTTTGTAATGTCCTTGCCCTCATATGTCACGTGACCCTCACGAATCGGGATAAGTCCCATGATCGACTGCATCGTTGTTGTCTTACCTGCGCCGTTGGCTCCGATAAGCGTAACTATTTCGCCCTGATTAACCTCAAAGCTGATACCTCTGATAGCCTGTATAACACCGTAATAGACCGAAAGGTCTTTAACTTCCAACATTGCCATAACATCAACCTCCGATATAAGCCTTGACAACCTCGGGGTCATTAAGAGCGTCGTCCACCTTGCCCTGGCAGAGAACCGTGCCGAAGTTGAGAACGGTAATCTCATCGCAAAGACCCGAAACAAATTTAAGGTCATGCTCAATGAGAAGAATTGTAATGTCAAAATTGTCACGGAGATATCTTACCGTGTCCATAAGCTCCTGAGTTTCATGAGGATTCATACCTGCCGCCGGCTCATCAAGAAGCAAAAGCTTCGGATTAGTAGCAAGCGCACGGGCAATTTCAAGCTTTCTCTGTTTACCGTAAGGAAGGTTGCAGGCAAGATTGTTTCTTTCCTCATAAAGGTCAAATATCTTGAGAATTTCTTTTGCCTTGTCTCTCATTCTGACCTCTGTATCATAGTGCTTCGGCAGCTTTATCATGCTGATAAAGGGGTTGCACTTAAACTCGGGCTGATTGTGGAGTCCTACAAGAACGTTTCTGATAACGCTCATATTATTGAAAAGACGGATATTCTGGAAGGTTCTTGCAATGCCCTTGTGATTGATCTTTTCCTGAGTTTTGCCCGTCAAATCCTCACCGTCAAGGTAAAATGTGCCTGTTGTCGGCTTGTAAACACCTGTGAGGAGGTTGAAAACCGTCGTTTTACCGGCACCGTTAGGGCCGATAAGACCATAGATCTGACCTTTTTTAATCTTCAGATTAACATCCTGAACCGCTTTAAGTCCGCCGAATGAAATTCCAAGATTTTTCGTTTCAAGTACATAGTCAGCCATGCTTATTTGCCCCCTTTCTGAGGTTTATCGGGTTTGAACGGGTCGTTCTGCTTTACATCTGTCGTAAGGATCTCATCCATACGAATCTTTGTTGTAACAACATCCCATCTGTTTGTATCCGAATACTGCTTTTCCGGATTTTTGAGGCGCTTCTCACGAAGCTTGTTAGCGATTGAGAATCTCTCTCTGACGCTCTTGAGAGCGGGAGCATTGTTGAAGATAACAACAACAATAAGGATGATGGCGTAAACAAGATACTTGAGTGCCGCCAGGTCGCCCGAAAGCTGAGTCTGGAGCTGGAAATTGAGGTATGTGATAAATACAGCCGAAATTATTGAGCCGGTGATATTACCCATACCGCCGAGAACAACCATAACAAGAATCTCGATTGAATAGTTGAATGAGAAGAACGAGTAAACAACCGGAGTAACATATGAGCCGTAAATAACGCCTGCCATGCCTGCAAAAAATGCGGCAAAGACGAAAACAAACAGCTTATAGTATGTGATGTTGATACCCATTGCCTTTGCGGCGATCTCGTTGTCACGGATAGCCGTGATTGCACGGCCGTGCTTACTTCTGATAATATTTTGAATAAGGAAAAGCGAAATCAGAACCGTAACAAGAGCCACAATATAAAGGTCCTTGCCGTACTTCTTGGTTGAAAGACCGAGAGCGGCGCCGAAAGTCGGAAGATTCTTAAATATAGTTCTTACGATTTCACCGAACGCAAGGGTAACAATTGCAAGATAGTCGCCCTTGAGTCGAAGCGCGGGAAGTCCGATAATAAATCCGAATACTGCGGCAACAAGTCCGCCGATAAGCATTGAAATGATAAGCACAAGAAGCTTTGAATCCATTACATTGTAAAGCTCTTTTGCAATATAGCATCCGATGTATGCACCGACGCACATGAAGCCGGCATGACCGAGTGACAATTCGCCGAGGAAACCGACTACAAGGTTAAGTGAAACAGCAAGCAAAATACTGTATGCCATCTGAGCAAGCAAGCCTGCGCTTGAACGGGGAAGATTTCCAAAAGTGCTCATAAGAAGAGGAACTGCAAGCATTACAATTATAATAAAATAATTGAATGTATCCTTAATTCTTATTCCTTTTTTAATATTCTTGAGATAATTCATAGCTTATACCTTCTCCCTTCTCTTCTTGCCGAGGATTCCGATAGGTCTTACAAGGAGAATAACTATCAGCAAAGCGAATTCAATAGCTGTTGCATACGGAGCAAGTACCGGAACGCTCAAAGCAAGCTTCTCAACAACGCCGAGAATAACGCCTCCGAGCATTGCGCCCGGGATTGAACCGATACCGCCGATAACCGCTGCAGCAAAGGCCTTAATACCGGGCATTGAGCCGAGTGTCGGGCTGACAGAAGGAATCTGCATGAGATAGAAAACGCCTGCACAAGCCGCAAGAGCCGAACCTATAGCGAATGTTATCATAATAATCTTATTTACATTAACACCCATGAGCTGAGCTGCTCCCCTATCCTCGGAAACAGCCTGCATGGCACGTCCTGTTTTTGTATATTTTACGAAAAGTGTAAGAGCAACCATGATAACCGCACCGACAACGAGTGTAAGAATCGTGTTAAGATTAAGCTCTGCCGAACCGACATTCACCATATGAGTTTCGCTGATTGTAACAGCCTGGCTCTTTGACTTGAAAATGAGCTGAGCAATACTCTGAAGAAGATAGCTGACACCGATAGCCGTGATAAGAACAGCAAGGGGAGAAGCACCTCTCAGAGGCTTATAAGCAACCTTTTCAATGACAATACCCACGACCGTACAAACAACAACTGCGGCAACAACGCCGAGAAGCGGATGACCGTTTGCATTGATGGTTACAAGGATAGCATAAGCGCCGACCATGATGATATCACCGTGGGCAAAGTTCAGCATCTTAGCGATACCGTAAACCATTGTGTAGCCCAAAGCAATAAGAGCATAGATAGCTCCTAAGCTGAGTCCGTCCAATATTGTAGACAACATTTGATCTACTCCTTTTCGTTAGATTCTAAAAATTAAATCGCTGATAAACCGATACCTGCAAACCATATTAAATTGGTTTTCAGATACAGATTGATCGGCGGTTTAAAATACACCTTTACGGGTGCCGAATGACACCCGTAAAGATTGAGTTATAAAATTCCGTATCTTGGATTAAAGAACATCCTTGAACTGAAGTTCCTTCTTGCAAGCGCCGGAAGCGTCCCAGGACATTGTGCCTGTTGCGCCCGTGAGTGTGAATCCGTCAGCTGTGATAGCAGCCTTAACCTTCTCGCAAAGATCGCTCGGGCTGATTGTTACATCATTAACGCCTGCTGCCTTCATTGCATTGAAGATAGCGTAAACTGCATCGTAAGCGTCTGCTGCAAACTGGTCGGGAGTCTCGTTGTACTTTGCCTTGTAGGCTGTAACGAACTTGCTTACCGTTGCGTCCTTGCTGTCTGCATCAAAAGGAGTGATGTACTTAACCTTATTTGTAACAGTCTTTGAATCAATGAGGTCTGCAATACCGTCAAATCCGTCTGTACCGACAAGGTCGGCTTTGCAGCCCTTAGCTGTTGCAGCCTTGCAGATAAGTGAACCTTCCTGATAGTACATCGGGAGGAAGATAACGTCGCAATCCTTGAGCTGTTCGATCTGAGTTGAGAAGTCCTTATTGTTCTCAGCGTCGAATGTAGCTGCCTTGAATGTTACGCCCTTAGCGTCCATCTCTGCCTTGAAAGCATCGAAGACACCTGTTGAATATGTGTCGCTGGTGTTGTAGATAACACCGATATTCTTGTAGTTCTTAGCAAGATCGTCTGCAGCAAGAGTACCCTGATCCGGATCACCGAAGCAAACACGGAAGCCGTTATCTCTGCCCTCAATAACCTTAGCTGCGGAAGCTGACGGAGTGATGTAGAAGAGGTTGTCCTCAACTGCACTTGCACCGAAAGCATCGCAAGAATCAGTCGTAACGGAACCGAGCGAGATCTGCATACCTGCTTCATAAAGTGAGTTGTAACCGGTGGTTGCATCCTGAGCAGTTGCCTTGTCATCCTTCATATCGAACTTAAATTTAACACCGTTAAGACCGCCTGCCGCATTGATCTCTTCTATAGCGATCGTTGCACCGTTCTTTACGGAGTTACCGTAGGAAGCATTATCGCCTGTAAGAGGGCCTGTTGTACCAATGAAATACTCTGTGTTGTTTGCTGCGTAGTTGTCGCCCGATGCTTTTTTGCTGTCGCCGCCTTCTTTACCGCCGCAAGCGGAGAAGCCGAGAGCAATCAAGGCAAGAGCAAGAACTGCCGCAAGAACCTTTTTTACTGACTTTTTCATAAAATGACCTCCTTTTAATTTCCGAGCTGCTTTTGTAACTCGGTAAACATCATCTATGATGTGAATAATGATACACTCTTAATATTGAGTTGTCAACAGATTATTTTTAAAAATTACGTCGATTTTTTAATGAAATTAGCTAAATTCAAAGTCTCATTTTTGTGCACTTTTCACATTACAGAATGTAATGTCATTTTTTACAGCATGAATATATTCAGTAAGGGGTATAAATATACAAATTGACTAAAAAATATCATGATTTGAGCGCTTTAAAGCGCTGTTTTATTAAATCATTCAGAACTGAGCCTTCAAAGCATCAATCTTATCCGTGTGCTCCCACGGGAGATCGACGTCTGTTCTTCCCATATGACCGTAAGCCGAAGTTGCTGTATAGATCGGTCTGCGAAGGTCAAGCTCGTCGATAATCGCCGCCGGACGAAGGTCAAATACATTCTGAACCGCCTTTGCAAGCTCTGCGTCGGAATGAACACCTGTACCGAAGGTATCGACCATGACCGAAACAGGCTTTGCAACGCCGATTGCATAAGCGAGCTGAAGCTCACACTTTTTGGCAAGGCCTGCCGCAACAATGTTTTTGGCAATGTAACGGCACATATATGCCGCCGAACGGTCGACCTTTGTCGGATCCTTTCCGCTGAAAGCTCCGCCGCCGTGACGTGAATATCCACCGTAGGTGTCAACAATTATCTTACGTCCCGTAAGGCCCGAATCGCCCTGCGGTCCACCTGTTACGAAACGACCTGTCGGGTTTACATAAATCTTTGTGTTTTCATCAATAAGTGACGGGTCAATCGTCGGCTTGATTACCTGTTCAATAATATCCTTGCGGATTGTTTCAAGCTCAACATCGGCGCTGTGCTGGGAGGAAACAACTATTGCGTCGATCCTAACAACCCGATCGTCGTCATATTCAACCGTGACCTGAGTTTTACCGTCGGCTCTGAGATATGCAAGCTCTCCGTTCTCTCTCTCCTCTGTCAGCTTAAGAGCAAGCTTGTGGGCGAGAGAAATAGGCATCGGCATAAGCTCGGGCGTTTCGTCACACGCATAGCCGAACATCATTCCCTGATCGCCTGCGCCGTTGAGATTGTACTTATCCTCCTCGCCGCCTTTAAGTTCAAAGGAAGCGTCAACGCCCATTGCGATGTCCGGTGACTGCTTATCAAGAGAAGTGATGATTGCACAGGTGTTGCCGTCAAAGCCCTTGTCCGCACTGTCATAACCGATATCGCAGATAGCCTTTCTTGCGATTGACGGGATATCAATATTTGCCGTTGTTGAAATCTCGCCCATAATGAGAACCATACCGGTTGTGCAGCAGGTCTCGCAGGCGACACGTCCGTTCGGGTCCTGAGCCATGATAGCGTCAAGGATTGAGTCGGAAATTCTGTCACATATTTTATCGGGATGACCCTTTGTTACAGATTCTGATGAAAAAAGATGCTTTGCCATTTTAAAATACCTCCGTTTTCCGAGCCGCCGATTTAGCAAAACAAGATGTCGGCAGCCGCTCCGTTCGTAAAAAACGCCCCCGGCAAAAACCGAGAGCGTATATAGCCTTATCTTTCGGTTACACCGCAGGATTTAGCACCTTGCCAATGGCAGGTTGCCGAGCTTCACAGGGCCTGTTCCCTCAGCTACTCTGAATAAGGGGTGTTTCGTTTCACGAAATCTATCAAATTGTATATGTGATTATATACTATATTACTGTAATAGTCAAGTGGTAAATTATAGTTTTTAGAGGTACTGTCACTTGCAAGGGGTGCTGAGCGGTTAGTGAACAGTGGTTAAAGATGGTCTGATAAAATTGTTTTCTGCTGACTAACTTAGAAATATGCAGTAACAAACAAGGGTGCTGCCCCGTGACAAATAAAGGTACTGCCCCGAGCGAAAATGCTATGGGCGGTCGATACCTTTAAACGGGTTTGAAAGAAAATCGTCCACAGTGCTTTTTGCAGTGAGCGGTGCTGTACAAAGGTACTGCCCCGAGTGAAAAAAGTGCTGTGGGCGATTTTATTCAAACTATAAGGTCTTTGTGCTTGTCAAGAAACTGAATATCTACAACCGCTTTGACGTAGATTCCGTCGGCGCGGTAGTCTTCCTTTATCAATACGCCCTCTTCACGGATATAGCTGACAAGGCCGCCTTCATTATAGGGAATAAGAAGTTCCGCTTTTCTGCGTGTGGGCGGAAGCGAAAGCTGAATTTTGGCAAGGAGATTGCCGAGTCCCTCACCCGTCTTTGCCGAGATCATGACGAACTCGCCCTGTGCCGGAAGAACGAATGATCCGCCGCAGAGGTCACATTTATTTAGCACCGAAATAATAGGCTTATCGGCACATCCGAGCGCCGCAAGCAGGTTCATTGTAACATTAAGATGCTCGGTACAACATTCGTCGGAAGCGTCGCAGAGGTTGAGAATAACCGTTGCATTCGCCGCTTCTTCAAGAGTTGAGCGAAAGGCATCAACGAGCTGATGAGGCAGGCGTCTGACAAGTCCGACGGTGTCAATGAGCATGACCGTTCTTCCATCGGGGAGAGTCAGCGCACGGGAGGTCGGATCAAGCGTTGCAAAAAGCTTGTTTTCGGCGAGCACACCCGCATTGGTAAGCGTATTCATAAGAGTTGATTTGCCGGCATTTGTGTAGCCGACAATAGCAACCGTTTCAATGCCGTCCTTTTCACGTCTTGCACGGAGATTTTCACGCCTTTTGGCAATCTGAACAAGCTCCTCCTGCAGGCTTTGAATTCTTCGGTGAATATGCCGTCTGTCGCTTTCAAGCTTGCTTTCACCGGGTCCTCTTGTGCCTATTCCGCCGCCAAGCCTTGACATTTCCGCACCCTTGCCGCCGAGTCGGGGCAATGAATATTTCAACTGAGCCAGCTCGACATGGATTTTACCCTCGTTGCTCCTCGCCCTTGCGGCGAAGATATCGAGAATAAGCGTTGTTCGGTCGATTACCCTGATATCGGTCTCGTCCTCGATATTTCTCTGTTGAGACGGCGTAAGCTCGCCGTCAAAGATGAGCAGGTCAACATCGTTCGCTTCTGTAAATGCCTTTATTTCTTCAAGACGACCCGAGCCGACATAGGTTGCCGAATCGGGTTTGTCTCTTTTTTGAATTATTTTTGCCGCAACGACAGCTCCTGCCGTTCTTGCAAGCTCTTCAAGCTCGTCCATTGAAACCTGAGCGTTGTAAAGTCCCATGTCGATACCGACAAGAACGGCAACCTCGGGCTCCTGACTGTTCTCGTAAAATTCCATTTATCAATATCCTTCCGGATTATTCTTCTGCCATCTCCATGAGTCCTCGCACATCTTTTCAAGTCCTCTCTCGGCAACCCAGCCAAGCTCCTCCTTAGCCTTTGTCGGGTCGGAATATACTGTTGCAAGGTCACCCGGACGGCGTGGAACGATTTCATATTTGATTTCTTTTCCGCTTGCCTTTTCAAATGCCTTTACAACATCAAGTACACTGTAGCCGACACCCGTGCCGAGGTTATAGATGCAAACACCCTTTGTAGAAGCAATCTTCTCAACTGCCTTGATATGGCCGAGAGCAAGGTCAACAACGTGAATATAATCTCGAACGCCCGTTCCGTCGGGAGTATCGTAATCATTGCCGAAAACGTTGAGATGATCAAGCTTTCCGACCGCAACCTGAGTGATATAAGGCATGAGGTTGTTCGGGATTCCGTTCGGGTTCTCGCCGATGCGTCCGCTCTCATGTGCGCCGATAGGATTGAAATAACGGAGAAGTGCAACACTCCAGTCGTTATCGGAAGTATAAAGGTCCTGAAGAATAAGCTCAATCATATACTTTGTTGTGCCGTACGGATTGGTCGTGCCGCCGATTTTCATTGTTTCATTGAGCGGCGACGGATTGTTCATTCCGTAAACGGTAGCCGATGAGCTGAAAACTATCTTCTTGCAGCCTGCGTCACGCATAGCCTCGCAAAGCGTGACCGTTCCGCCGACGTTGTTTTCATAATATTCAAGCGGCTTTCTAACGCTTTCGCCGACAGCCTTGAGTCCCGCAAAGTGAATAACAGCGTCAATCTTGTTCTCGGCAAAAACCTTGTCAAGACCCTCACGATCTCTGATATCGCACTCGCAGAAGGTGAAATCCTTTCCTGTAAGCTCTTTAATTCTTTTGAGTACCTCGGGAGAGCTGTTATAGAAGTTATCGAGAATAACCACCTCATAGCCTGCGTTGAGCAATTCAACACATGTATGAGAGCCGATATAACCCGCTCCGCCTGTTACCAAAATTTTCATAAAATCACCCTCATTGACAAAATTTATCATATACTGTAATATTATATATGGTTTCAATTCAAAATGCAATATTTAAAGAGGTATTTATGAATAATTTATCAGATATAAGCGTTATAAAATCAGTTTTAAGCCGTCACGGTTTCACATTTTCCAAGGCGCTCGGTCAGAATTTTATCATCAACCCCGGCGTTTGCCCGAGAATCGCCGAGGAAGGCGGTGCAGGAGAGGGTGTCGGTGTGCTCGAGGTCGGAGCAGGAATCGGCGTGCTGACCGCAGAGCTTGCAAAACGTGCAAGCAAGGTCGTTTGCGTTGAGCTTGACACAAGGCTTTTGCCCGTACTTGATGAAACGCTCTGCGAATTTGACAACGTTAAAATAATCAACGGCGATATTCTCAAGGTTGACCTTCACAGAATTCTTGAAGATGAATTCGGTAATATGCCCGTTGTTGTGTGTGCCAACCTGCCATATTATATTACATCACCCGTTATCATGCGCTTACTTGAAAGCAGACTGAAAATTGACTCCGTTACGGTAATGGTTCAGAAAGAAGCCGCCGTCAGACTTTGCGCCGATGTCGGCTCAAGGGATTCGGGCGCAGTCACGGTTGCGGTCAATTATTACGCCGAAGCGCAGAAGCTTTTCGACGTTTCAAGAGGCTCGTTCATGCCCTCGCCGAATGTTGACAGCGCTGTTATCAGACTTGACATTCTGAAAAATCCGCCGATTAAGGTCAGCGATGAAAAGTTTTTCTTCTCTATGGTTAAAGCGGCGTTCAGCCAACGCAGAAAAACGGCGTCAAACGGTATAAGTGCAGGCATGGGGATTTCCAAACCGACAGTCATCGAAGCGATCAAAGCCGCAGACCTCTCCCCCACCGTCCGAGCCGAAGCACTGACAATGGAACAGCTCGGCAGGCTTTGCGAGGAACTGAAAAAAAGAGCATGAAAAAGCAGTGGTCATTTTGGCCACTGCTTTTTTGTTTAGAAATTTTATTTGGAACGTGCCTTTGCCGAACCTAATTGTAGGATGCGACGCCCACATTGCAACGAGGATTTTTCTGTATTATCTGTCAAATTTCTTCCCCACCACCGCAAGCGGTGGCTCCCCTAAAAGGGCACCCATGCTCAAACTCACGCATAGCCATGGTCGATATGTTCCCATTTGCCGCCATGTTTTTCGCCCATGATCCAATCCCAATTGTCATACGTCGAATTAGGGTTCAGCGAACCGTCGCCGCCGAACGAATCCGTTTCGAACGAAGAAACAAGAACTATCACCTTATCGTAATCATAGCCGTTCTCTTTTCTGTACTCCGTTTCATTAAGCGATTCGGTATCGCCGGCATAGGTGATTTTTGTAAGCGTGCATCCGCCGAATTTCTTTTTGAAATAGTCCTCGGCAGCCTTTATTGCGGAATTGATCTCATCATCGGAATAAATCTTTGACGCTTCCCATTTTTCTACCTTAACGTTTTTTACGTCGCCTGTTGTATTCAACCGAACATCGCAAGCCGACATCGAAAACAAAAACGTAATGCAAAGTAAAATGCAAATCAGTCTTTTCATTTCGTTTTTCTCCTTAACAATCAAACCAAAGCAGGCTGTTTTTCCTCTGCTTTCTTAACGTCAAAAAGACTTGTGAAGTTAACAAAGAACAGAAGCAAATATGTTGCCCACATCGGCAGGCTCTCGATAATTCCGTCCTTGCCGAGCGTTGCGAGCAGAACAAGCATTGTGACAAGAACCGCACAGAATGCAACAGTCAGTGCAATAAATTTTTTGTTCCCCGTTTTCGCCATATGCAAAAGGAACATAACAATCGGAGCGGCACAGCAGAATGCAAACACAAGCGCACCCGTCCAATGCGACATACACCTCAGCGACGTGAGAATAAGCTCCTCGCCTGCCGACGGAACATTGATCGTGACGAACATCGCCGCACAGCCGATTGAGCCGCTTATTATTCCGCCCCTGTTGCTGTAGCCGAACTTGCGATACATATAAATCGTATTGACAAAAATCGAAATCGGTGCAAAAATTCCCCACATCTTGAAATGCCAAGGATATTCAAGGCCTATCATGCTTGCCGTGAACTCAAACGGATTTTTGAAAAAGCCGTACCATGTGATAAAGACGCAACCGAAAACAAGGCTTATCAGCGCAAATGCCTTATCGCCCTTACCAAGCTCACCGTAAAGATATCTGTTTAGCAAGATTATGTAAAGAAGCATTATTGCGCACGAGCCCACAACCCAAATCGGGTAATAAATCGGCTTGAGGATTCCAGTCTCGGCAGCAGGATATGTATCCGCTTTCATAAAAAAGCACATCCAGACCGCGTAAATCGCAGTAAAAACAAGCCACATTATTGAATAGCCTTTTGAAATTTTCATATTATTTTTTGACATAAAAAATCCCTCCATAATCAAATTATACATGAAAGGAGAGATTTTGACAACTATTATTTTTTTCTGAGTTTTTTAAAGAAATCCGTGAGCAAAGCCGCACATTCCTCCTGCATAACTCCCGAGACAACCTCAGGTTTGTGATTATAGGGAAGCGAGAAAAGATCAACAACGCTGCCGCATGAACCCGCTTTATAATCAGATGCGCCGTAAACGAGCCGCTTTATCCTGCTGTTGATAATCGCACCCGTACACATCGGGCACGGTTCAAGCGTAACGTACATATCGCATTGCCAAAGGCGCCAGCCGCCTAAAGCTCGGCAAGCTTCGTTTATAGCCTCAATCTCTGCATGAGCAAGCGCATTTTTGCTTATCTCGCGGCGGTTTCTGCCCGCTCCGACAATTTTGCCGTCAAGCACAACGACCGCTCCGACGGGCACTTCGCCCTCCTCCGCGGCCTCCTTGGCAAGGGCAATTGCCTGATTCATAAAATATTCGTCATTCATTAAACTGCCCTCTTATTTGTTCAGCGGAAGTATCATCACAAAATACATTATAAAAAACGATGCGATAACGGTTATTGCAATAGAAAAATTGTACATTGAGCTTTTGGTTATTCTTGTATCCTTCTTTGCATTCATTGAGCCTTTGACAAGCAGGAATGCAATCAGCGCAACCATTGCAACGGAGAAAAGGACGCCGCCTGCAGAAGTAATATTCGTGAAGGAAAATGAGGTGAATAGCGATATCAAAAGCGAAATAACAACTGACGGAGTGCAGAAAACGGTTGAATATTTAAGCGAGCTGCCGATCTCGTCGTTAGCCTTTGCCAATTTCTGCGGCTTCAACTTCATAAAGAGAATGAATGCAAGTATTCCGATAATAAGAATCGCACCTTCTATTGCGTAGAAGAAAAACACATCATTTTCCGAATGATTCGTATAATAAATCGAAATTACCGTTGCCGAAAGATTATTGAGACAGTGAATTGCAACAGATGTCCATATTGAATTTGTGATAATTGCAAAATATCCGAGTGCAAGACCTGCGATAAATGCAAACGGAATTTGAACCATATTACCGTGGAGAGCGGCAAAAAGGACTGCGGAAACAACTATTGCAAACCTGTCGCCGTATTTTCTCAAGGGCTGCATTACAACGCCTCTCATTGCAAATTCCTCAACAAGCGGAGGAATAACGGCATAGGCAACTATCTGCAAAACATAACCTGTCGGAGTGTTTACGTCAAGTCCTTCCGGCTTTTCGAAGTCAACGCCTGCCGCACTTATGAATGCGGAAATGAACGCCGTTGCTCTGTCGCCGATCGAGCAGATCAAAAGTCCGGTAAACACAGAAAAAGTGAAAAGCTCCTTCGATTTCGGCAAATTGAAAATATCAACGCTGTTTCGTTCCTCTCGGTTATACAGGGCATAAACGAGCACAAACGGCAAAAGGACATAAACAATCGGAGCAATTGCACTTATACCTGTTTGAAAAATTGCATCCGACTGATATAATGAATAAAGTCCGAAGATTTGAAGCAATGCGGCAACGGCATATTGCATCAGCGTGAAGCAGACCATTCCGCAGCCGATAATAAAGCCGAGCCGGCGCAACTGTTTTACCTTGGTGTCAAGCAAAGGGTTATATCCGCCGAACATATTATAAAGGTTTTGATAATACGAATATTGACTATCCATATTGCACCTCTTTTCGATATTTTATTTATTCATTATATCCTATAATTGTATATTTATCAAGGCGGTAAACTGTTAACTTTTTGAAAACAAATTGATACAGAAAAATATATATCTTGTTTTTTATGTTATTTTAATGTATAATGTGTTTTACACTATTCAAGGAGATGGTTCAATGGATCCCATTAAGGTAGATTTTACCGGCAGCGGAGCGGAAAAAGGCCCCGATAAAAAGACCGGTATTGTCATTCCTCCCGAAAAAAAAGGACTTAAAATCGTTATCAACATCATTTTGACAGCTATATTCGGCGGCATTCTTTATTATTTCATGCTTCCGGTCATGAACTTCAAGGATATCAAAATGTATCTCTTCTTCGGCGCAATCGCCGTTGTTTACTGTGCGATCAACTACGTTACCAGCGGTGCGCTGAAAACTCCCGATTATGTGCCCTATGCAAAGAAATCCTCACTTGTGCCGAAAATTTTCATCGGCGTTCTTGCAGCGATAGTTCTTGTCGGATTCCTTGTTTCGTCGGTATTCTTCCGTGCTTCAAGCTATTCAAAGATAATCGACGTTAAAACGGGCGACTTTGCAAAAGAGGTTGACGAAGCAGATTTCTCGACCGTTCCCGTAATTGATGAGAGCACAACATCGGTTATGGCAGAGCGAGCGCTCTCCGATCTTTCAAAGCTCGGCTATGTTTCGCAGTTCACGGTTCAGCCGAAATATTATCAAATCAACTATCACGACACTCCCGTCAGAGTTTCGTCTCTCCAGTATTCGAACATCATCAAGTGGCTCACCAACGCAAAGAACGGACTTCCGGCTTACGTTATCGTTGACGCAAGAACTCAGAAATCCACTCTTGTTGAGGTCAAGGACGGCATGAAGTATTCGACCGCCGACCACTTTGCACACTATGTAACACGTCACGTTCGTTTCAAGTATCCGACCTATCTTCTCGACGAGCCGACGTTTGAAATTGACGAGTCGGGTCATCCATACTGGATATTCGCAAAGCTTGATAAGACGATCGGTCTTTTCGGCGGTACCGACGTAACGGGTGCAATCATCGTTGACAGCGTAACGGGCGAATGTACGGAGTATTCGATCGACGAGATAAGGAACAACAACGACCTTGAATGGATCGACCGTATCTATTCCGCCGACCTTCTCGTTCAGCAGTTCGACTTCTACGGAAGATATCAGCGCGGCTTCTGGAACTCCGTTCTCGGTCAGAAGGACACATATTCAACGACCGAGGGTTATTCCTACCTTGCAATGAACGACGACGTTTATATGTACACGGGCGTCACCTCGCTGACAAACGATGAATCGCTCACCGGCTTTGTCCTCATCAACCAGCGTACCAAGGAAGCCAAGTATTACAGCACCTCGGGCGCTAAGGAAACCTCGGCACAGTCCTCGGCAGAGGGTCTTGTTCAGCAGTACGAATACGAAGCTTCATTCCCGCTTCTTCTCAACATTGACGGCGAGCCGACCTACTTCATGTCGCTCAAGGATTCAAGCAAGCTTGTCAAGGGCTATGCAATGATCAACGTCGGTCAGTATTCAATCGGCGCAACGGGCAACACGCTCACAAGCTGTATTGAAAACTACGTCGCAGAGCTTGCCAAGAACAACATCAAGGTAAGCGTTGACACTGACAATATCAAGGACGACACGAACAGCGAACAGAAGGACATCACCGTTACGGGTAAGGTTACGGATATCAGAACCGCTGTTATCGGCGGCGAGAGCGTTTATTACATCAAGCTCGACTCCTCGGCAAGCTACTATTCGGTCAAGGCGGCAGACTTTGAGAACATCGTCCTTGTCAACGACGGCGACACCGTTACACTCACCGTAACAACCGATAAGGGCACAATAATCCCCGTCTCCGGACTTAAATAAAACAGCACAAATAATTATCCCTGCGAAGCAATTCGCAGGGAATTTTTAATTATATCCTCTTTTCACCAGCCCATGTCGGATTTAACAAATGTAGATGAAGCTGTGGCCTATAAAATGGGCGTCCACAAAGCCTTTGCTGATGTTTTGCTGCCACGCAGGAGGAGCCAAGATTGTTTACCGCATCGGGAAGTGTGCAAGCAGGTTTCAGTTCACCCTCTCACTCACCTTTTCATATATATAATATACGGCGTTGAGCGGAGCTGGAAGAAGATATCCGATAGTTTTGATGTTATCATTTATTCTTTTGGGCGAGGAGAATTTCTTTTCGCCGAGCGAGAAAAATATTTCTTCATTCTCCCTTTCGGCAACGATTTTTGCTGTTTTGACTCCCGTTGCCATATATTCTGTGTTTATTTTTGATACGGCGATGCCCGAGGCGACGAGCGTCACCGCCATTATAACTGCCGTTACGCCGATGAAAGCGTCCGATATTCTCGCAAACTGAGTTTTGTAGCTTTTCATTTTGATTTTCCTTTCAATCTCGCTAATATATTCGTTATTATAATTGGTAAAATTTTTTCGTTTAATCAAAAATTTCAGAATAAAACACTCCTCTTTGAAAATAATAAGTCAAAAAGGAGTGTAGCTTTATGCCTGAAATATCTCTGCCGCAAAAGGTGTTTTTCGGCGACGGTGCCGCCCGAAAATTTGCGCAATCATATTATGAAAACATATTGATCCTGTCCGATGCCGAGACCGTTAAACAAACGGAATCCCTCGGTTATATTCAGGATATGCTCGGCGAAAAAACGCCGGATATCAAGCTTTTGGTTTCAAAGGATTTTAACGAGCTTTACGAAAAATCACTCAAATATATTTCCGAAAATGCTCCCGACAGAATTGTTGCGGTCGGCAGTGCGTGGCTGATGGACGCCGCCATGTTCATTTCATATCAAAGCGGTGTCGGGCTTGCCGCAGTGCCGTATTTTTCCTCATGCTCAATGACCGATTTTCCCGAGGCGGATTACAATATCTATTGCCTTTCCCCTGTCGAGGTCGTGCTTGACCCCGACCTTGCAATGCAGATAACCTCGGGTACAATCGCTTACGACGCAATGTCATGCTTCGCCTATGCGGCAGATGCCGTTATCTCCTGCGATAATGACGTTATCGCTTCGCTTGCGCTGTCGAGTGCGGCAAGCATTATAAACCATGCTGTCGGAGCCTACAGAGGAAATTTCAAATCAATCGCCCGCTTGCAAAATGCAATGTATTGCGCCGTTCTCGCTTACAGAAATTCGACGGACTGCGGCAGCTTGATGCTCGATGAACTCACGTCTTTCTTTGCAAAGCTTGGCATTAAGAAGCAAACTGCGGCGGCAATTTGTGTGCCGGACTATCTTGAGCACAATCGTTGCGACGCCCTCGGCGAGCTGGCACGGCGTGTCGGTCTTTTTCGCTCGGGCGAAGATATTTCGTTTTCGGTTGACAGGATCATCGAAAGGATCCGACGAATCCAAGCTTCTTTAAATATCCCGAGAAGCATCAACGCAATATGCTCCGATGCGGAGCTTTACTCGGCTTTCTGCGAGAATACTCACCTGCCCTCGGAGCTTCTTGACACCTGCTTTTACGGAAATTTTAAATTTATGAAGCTTTAAATTAGCTGCATTAAACAAACGTTGCTTTCTCAATTTCCTTTTTTAAGGAAGCAATGATTTTCTTTTCAAGCCTTGAAATATAGCTTTGCGAAATTCCGAGAATGTCCGCAACCTCCTTCTGCGTATGCTCTCGCTGACCGTTCAGCCCGAAGCGCATGGACATTATCGTTCTTTCACGCTCGCCCATTGCGTTTATCGTTCTGAGCAGGAGACTTTTTTCGTCCTCAAGTTCGATATCGCGGTTAATTAAATCGGGATCGCTTCCGAGAATATCCGAAAGCAGCAGCTCGTTTCCGTCCCAGTCAACATTCAGCGGCTCGTCGATGGAAATTTCATTTCGCTGCGAGCCGGTTTTGCGAAGGTGCATCAATATCTCGTTCTCGATACAGCGTGAAGCATAGGTCGCAAGCTTGATATTTTTCTCGGGGCAAAAGGTGTTGACCGCCTTGATAAGTCCTATCGTTCCGATTGAAACAAGGTCCTCAATACCGACGCCCGAGCTTTCAAATTTTTTTGCTATGTACACCACAAGCCTCAGATTATGTACTATCAGCTTTTCCCGAACGCTGTCGTTCCCCTTCAATATTTCCTCCATTACCGCCTGCTCCTCCTGCTTTGAGAGCGGCGGCGGAAGAGTTTCGGGGCCGTTTACATAATGCACGGTGTTTTCCTGCTTCAGCCGAAGCAGGAGCTTTTTTATTTTTTCTATTATCTTCATGGTCGTTCACTCCGTCAAACAATTTTGGATTAAAAATAAAATCAAATTCACCGCCGCCGAGCCGGTATTTCGTCACAGCGATATAAACTTCATCTGTTTTTATTCTCCTGTCAATTGAAACGACCTCAACATTTTTCGGTCTGAACGACGGTAAAACGCCCACGTTTGAAACCGTTTTGCACAATATCAGCCGAAGATTTGACGCATCAGAGCACGCCGACGGGTTTTCATAATAATCAATAACGCTCTGCGGCATAATTCCGAGCAGTGTATCATATTCGCCGATTATCACGGGGTAACCGCTGAAGCTTTCGACGAGCGAATTTCCCGTATCGCAGAGTGCCACGCCCGATATCATTCGTTCGCCATTCGTAACATTCAGCGTGTAAACGGAATTTATCGGAGCTTTTCGCACGATAAGGCGTGAAATCAGGCTGACAATGGCAAAGCAGGCAACCGTTGATACCGCCAGCACGGATAGGCTGATGTCAAAATAAACCGTTCCGTTGTTGTATATCATACCGACGGGTGCAACCGTTACCCAAATAACGAGCATGATTCCGCCGAAAGCAAAAGTCACGGCGAGGAACGTGAAAAAGCAGCGCAAAAAACGCCGTATATTGCGAAAGCCGAACGAAGTGAGAACGATTGCCGCACTCACAGCTATTCTCATCGGCAGTTCAAAATAAATCGGAATCTCCGGCAGAAAAATCACTAAGCCGTAAGCGCTTCCTATCGCCGCCCCTGCGAGCAAACGAAGATTTGAAATCCTGTTTTTTAAAATCAGCGACGAGCAAAGCAGCAACGCATAATTCACAAACAAATTAACCATGACAAGTACATCGGCATAAACGGTCATCCTCACCACCTCAGTTAAATTATATCTCCCGTTTTCCGATTTTTTTGTCACAAAAGCGGTTTTAAAAAATAAATCGCAGCTTCAAAACGAAGTGCGATTTATAATTATATACTATTTATAGAGAATATTTTTGCAAATAAAATGTGCAAGCAGATAAAGCTTCTTTTTAATAAAAAATGTAGCCCACCAATCAAGCGATTTTGACTTAAATTCTTTGATATCATAATCTTCAAAGGATTTTCGGAGCATTTCCGAATTGCCGATTCTTTTAAGAAAAGTATATTTGCCGTCAATGTTATTGCTGTATATATTTGAAAGCAAAACAGGCAGGTTGGTTTTAATTGTAAACTCGGCGATATCTTTGTAAAACAACCCGTCATTATCCGAAAAATCTCTGTAATATTTTAATTTCAAGCTCCATTGATATTCCATCACGATGTCGTAATTCTCAACATACTTTTTTCTTTGCAGACTGTCCTGCCTTATTCTGTATGAATATATGGGAATATCGGCTGCCGAAAAGCTCTTTGCCTTCAAAAAAGCAAGCGTATTAAAAGGCGGATCCTCCAGCATTCTCAATGATGGGTCAAATAAAACATTGTTGTCATCTAAAAAAGCTTTTTTATATATATTTCGCCATGCAAAAATCACGCTTCTGTCCGTATTGGAGCTTGCAACATACTTTGTAAGTTCCTTATGTCCGATCACCTTGCCGTATTCAAATACCGACTCGGTTTTATAGGAGTCGTCCTTTCCGTCATGAAAAGACATAAAAGACATTTGCAAAATATCGACATTGTTTTTTAAAGCCATTTCATAAACTTTGTTTACACAATCGGCCTTAAGCACATCATCACTGTCAAAGAACCATATGTAATCGCCCGATGCAATTTTCAAGCCGTCATTCCTTGCGGCGGCTGGACCCGCATTTTTTTTGTGTATAACCTTTATTATATCCGGATATCTTTCCGCATACCCGTCGCATATGTAAGGGCAGTTATCCGGCGAAGCGTCGTCAACGAGAATAATTTCATAATCATCGAATGTCTGCGCAAGAATTGAGTCAATACATTCTTTTAAATACTTCTCTACATTATACACGGGAATTATATAGCTAAGCTTCATAACGATTTCCTCCTGCACAGGTTATTTATATTCTACAATACTTCGCAATTTTTTTCAATGAAATATTTGTCTTTTTTCTCTAAAAAAACGGCCATAAATTGTACAAAATTACCATTGCTTTTTTATTTAGAAGTGCTATAATGTGTGAAAGAATTAACAAGCGCAATGAGGTGAGAGAATGAAAGAGATGCTTCGCGTGATCCTTGATATGGATAAGCAAGCGTGTGAACGCGTTAAAGAGGCTGAAGCATACCGTGACAAGGAAATTGCCGAACTGGGAGAAAAGAAAAATCGCATTACCGAGGAAGAAAACCAAAAAGCCCTCGATTTCGCTTTGAAAAAGAGTCAGAAACAGCGCACTGAGGGCGACGCCTATCTTGAAAAGGTCGGCGAGAGAAATCAAAAGATCCTCAACGGTATGGAAAATCTCTATAAAGAGAATGCCGACAAATGGGTAGATAAAATTGTTGAAAACGTTACAAAGAATTGACAGGCAATCGGTAATCCCGGTTGTTTTGTGATATTGTGATCGTTTATCACTGCGGGAGGTGAACGTAATGGCGGTTTCATACGCCGACAATGCCGTTATGGCAAAGGCGCATGCGATGTACGGTAAAAGGCTGACAAAAGAGAACTACAACGATATGCTCAACTGCAAATCACTTGTCGAGCTTGCGAACTATCTTAAAACAAGAACATATTATCGCTCGGATTTTGACGCCCTGCCGACTAATATCGACTCGGCGCAGATCGAAGAAATTCTCAAGATGAGCCTATTAAAAAAGAGCGAAAAGCTTTGCGAATATCAGCTTTCGGCAGGTGAAAATTTTTACCGTTACTTTGTTGTTCAGAATGATATCAGACAGCTTATGACAATTATACAGTTGTTAATAATAGGCAAGCCCGAGAAATACCTCTCTTCCCTGCCGCCATTCTTCAACAGCAAAACCGACATAGATCTTTATGAGCTGGCAAAGGTACGAAGCTATTCGGATCTTCTGAAGGCTCTTGAACACACGGATTATAAAAAAATTCTTGAAAGATATCGCGATAATTATTCCGATGACGGAATGTTTATCCTGATTGAAAACGACCTTAATAAATACAGATTCTCTTTTCTTGTCAAATCCATCAAGCTTTCAAAGGATCGGCGCAAGAAAAAAGAGATTTACGAAACGGTTAATTACAGGCTTGATATGTACATGCTCACAAGAGCTTACAGACTTTTGAATTTCGGCAGTCCCAACAAGATGTTCATTCGAGACTTCAGCGTTCCCGGCTGCACGAATTTTACCGAAAAGGATCTGACTGCGATATCCGAAGCGAAAAACGCAACGGACATTGTAAATATCATTCCCAATACCTATTATAAAAAGGATTTTTCAAAGGTTGACTTCAAATACATTGAGAATGCGACCAGAGAAATGCTTATCGGGCAGCAGCTCAAGGGCTTTCGTTATTATACGAACCCGACGGCGGTTATGCTTTGTTACCTTTTCCTTGCCGAAAACGAGGTGCGAAACATTATCCACATCGTTGAGGCGATAAAATACAATATTCCGGCGGATAAAGCACGTTCCGTTTTGATCGGAACAGAAAGTTAGGAGGCTGTGTTTTGGCAATTGAAAAAATGAAGCTCGTCAGGACCTACGGTCTTATTGATCACCTCGATGAGTTTATAACATCCTGCTGTATCAGCGGCGATTTTCATCCCGAAAACGCAATGGATTACATTTCCGACTCGCTCGGATTTGTACCGCTGAACGAGGAAAACCCATATTCATCTTCCATTCAGAAAATAGAAGAAATTGCTTCAATCGCAGGCGTCACGCTCAAAGACACCTTTAAGGGCGATGAAATTATAGTCGATTCAAACGAGTTTGACTATATTGACGCTCTAAAGGAAAAGCTTTCGGAAAGTTTCGCAAAAAGAACCGAGATTTCCGACAAGCTTCAGGAGGTTGAAGCGTCGGCAGAGCAATTCAATCATTTCATCGGAATTGACATTCCGATTGAGGAACTTCTTTCCTGCGAATTCTTGAAGGTTCGCTTCGGCAGTATTCCAAAAGACTGTTACCCGAAGCTCAAGGCTTACGAAAGCAACAACCTTTTCGTTTTCCTTGAATCGTCTGTTGACGAAAAGAGTCATTGGGGTATTTATTCGGCTCCGAGAACTCAAATAGACGAGGTTGACAGAATTTTTGCTTCGCTGTATTTTGACAGAATTCATATTCCTTTCTCAACGGGCACACCGAAAGAAATACTCGCAAAGCTAAATGCCGAAAAGGAAAAGCTCACAACCGAGCTTAACAAGATTGATACGGAAATCGCAGACTTCTGGGCAGAGAATTCCGAACACTGCGAACAGGTTCATGCCTATCTTGAGGTCGCAAGCCTTGCCTTTGACCTCAGACGGTACGCGGCAAAGGATTCAGACTCCGACTATTTCATCTATGTCGGCTGGGTTCCGAAATCAAGCTACAAAAGATTTAAACAGAATATTGAAAAAATTGACGGAGTTACCTTTGAGGATGCCGATCCCGAGCAGGAGAAGCGAAGCAGTCCCCCCGTCAAGCTCAAAAACAAAAAGCCGTTCCGTCCGTTTGAAATGTTCGTTGAAATGTACGGACTTCCCTCCTACGGCGGAGTTGATATCACGCCTTTTGTTGCAATCACCTATTCCCTTCTTTTCGGCATTATGTTTGCCGATCTGGGTCAGGGACTTGTGCTTGCGATCGGCGGATATCTTGTTTACAGAATCAAAGGAGCAAAGCTGGCAAAAATTCTTGTTCCGTGCGGCATCAGCTCGGCATTTTTCGGACTGCTTGTCGGCTCTGTGTTTGGTTACGAAGAGCTTCTCGATCCCCTTTATCATGCAATTGGATTGCAGGGTAAGCCGATTTCGGTCATGGATTCGATAAACACCGTTCTGATTCTTGCAATCGGCATAGGCGTTGCGCTTGTTGTGATCTCCATGGGTCTGAACGTTTTCTGCTCGCTGAAGAATAAAAAGCTCGGCGAAGCGCTGTTCAGCACCAACGGCGTTGTCGGTATAATTCTTTACGCAACGCTTGTATGTGCGGTAGTCGGCTTCATGGCAGGCAAAGCGGTGCTCCCGACAGGAGTTGTCGTAATCGTCGCAGTTGTTTGCATACTGCTTCTCTTCTTCCAGGAGATTCTTATCGGAATGGTGGACAAAAAAGAGAACTACATGCCCGAGAAATGGTCGGACTACATCATGCAGAACTTCTTTGAGGTTATCGAATATATCCTGACCTATTTCGGCAACACCGTTTCGTTCCTCAGAGTCGGTGCATTCGTTCTCGTCCATGCCGGCATGATGATGGTTTTCTCATCGCTGGCAGGCAACGAATATTCCGTCGGCGGTATCATCTCGATGATATTCGGCAACATCATTGTTATCGCTCTCGAAGGACTTCTGACGGGTATTCAGGTTCTGAGACTTGAATTCTATGAGATGTTCAGCCGATTCTATGCGGGCGACGGCAAGCCGTTCAACAGCGTTGGCACACGCAAAAACAAAGGTGTATTTTTCAGCATCAAAAACGCTTTCAAGCCCTCAAATGCCGAGGACAACGAAAACGTAGTTATAACAGTTAAAAAATAATTTTCGGAGGTAATAACCATGTCATTGTTTTATGTTCTTATCGCAGTACTCCCCATCGCCGCTCTCACGGCACTTTTTGCATATTCCTTTAACCGCAAGTCAAGAGGTGTTTCCGGCAAGAAGGTTCTCGCCAGAAACCTCATCGCTTTCGCAGTAATCGCAATCACCGTTTGCGCCGTTACATTCTCTGTTTCGGCAGCCAATGAGGACAAGACAAACGAGACTACAACAACCTCTCAGAGCGAGGAAGCAACGTCAACAGCATCAAATTCAGATAACGGCAAGGGTCTCGGACTTCTTGCAGCCGCTATCGTTACAGGTCTTTCTGGCGTCGGCGGCGGTATCGCCGTTGCGGCAGGTGCTCCGGCGGCTATCGCAGCAACAAGTGAGGACGCTAAGGCATTCGGTAAAGCTCTTATCTTCGTTGCCCTCGGTGAATCAATCGCCCTTTACGGCGTTGTTATTTCAATCCTTATTCTTAACAAGATCTAAGGTGAGCTTATGCGTCTTTATCTGATTTGTGACAATGAGGATACGGCTCTCGGTATGCGCCTTGCAGGAATTGAAGGCACCGTAACGGAGAGCAGAGATAAGGTTCGCGAGCTTTTTGAAAAGGCTGCTAAGGATCCCGACATCGGCATAATCCTCATCAATCAAACGCTTGTATCACTCTGCTCGGACGAGATCGGCGCATTTCGCAAGGCTCACTCACTGCCGCTGATAATCGAGATCCCCGACAGACACTCGGACGGTACAAGCAACTCGATCGCCGACTATGTAAGCGAAGCGATCGGAATTAAAATATAACTTTCAAAACTCCAAGAAGGAGGAATGAATTTGATCAACAATTCAAGTAAAACAGAGCGTTTTCTCAAGGCAATAAATTCGGACGCCGATGCACGCTGCGAAAAAATTAAAAATGACGTTGACGAATACATCGAGAACGAGATAAAAAAGACTCGCCGTCTTGCCCGTCAGAATGTCCGTCCGGTAAAAAGCAGTGAATTTGACCGTCTTAACGAAGAAATCAACGCCGAGCTGTCCGAAAATGAGACTAAAGAAATCGAAAAGCTTGTTGCACGCCGAAGTGAAATAACCGAGAAGGTGTTTGCTCAGGCAGTCGAAAAAATCAAGGCTTTTGCAGCGAGTGACAGCTACCGCGATTTTCTAATTAACAGTGTATCAAATATCAAGGCTGCAATCGGTGACGACGCCGTTATTATTCTCAGGCCTGATGACAAAAAGCTTGAAGCCGAGATAAAGGCTCTCGGCAATGAGGTCAAATATGATGAATTCATAAAGCTCGGCGGCTGCAAGGGCGAAAATCTTCGCACGGCAATGACTGCCGACGATACGCTTGACGCACGCCTTGAAACGGAAAAGCAGAATTTTTACAGCTACTCCGGCTTATCCTTATCTCTTTGACAGAAGGAGCAAACATAATGGAAAATGTTATATATTCAATAAACGGTCCTGTTGTTTCTGTTAAAGGAAAAACCGACCTGCAAATGACCGAAATGGTCTTTGTCGGCAATCAGCGCCTTATCGGCGAGGTTATCAGAATCGACAGCGACGAGACTGTTATTCAGGTCTACGAGGAAACCTCCGGACTTAAACCCGGTGATCCCGTTTATCCGACAGGCTCTCCCCTTTGCATTACTCTCGGTCCCGGAATTCTCAGCAATATTTTTGACGGAATCGAAAATCCGCTCAATGATATTGCCGCAAGCGCAGGCTCGTTTATTCCGAGAGGCTTGCATCCCTCATCACTCAATGAGGAGACAGAATGGGACGTTACTATCACAGCGAAAAAGGGTGATAAGCTCAAGGGCGGCGCAGTTTATGCCACAACACCCGAGAAAGCCCTTATTCATAAAATTATGGTTCCGCCCGAGCTCAGCGGCGAGGTTGTCGATGTTAAGCCGGACGGAAAATACAAGGTCAACGACACCGTCATCACATTAAAAGACGATCTCGGAAAGCTACATGAGCTTACTCTCTGCCGCAAATGGCCTATCAGAACGCCGAGACCGATTTCAAAAAGACTTCCTCCCGAGAAGCCGCTCATCACGGGTCAGCGTGTAATTGATACGCTGTTTCCTCTTGCAAAGGGCGGTGCCGCCGCTATCCCGGGCGGCTTCGGCACAGGAAAAACGATGACACAGCATCAGCTTGCCAAATGGTGCGACGCAGATATCATCATTTACGTCGGCTGCGGCGAGCGTGGAAACGAAATGACACAGGCTCTTAAGGAATTCGGCGAAATTACCGACCCGAAATCCGGCAGACCCCTCACCGACCGTACCGTGCTCATTGCGAACACATCGAATATGCCCGTTGCCGCCCGTGAGGCTTCAATATACACAGGTATCACGATAGCTGAATATTACCGTGACATGGGATACCACACCGCAATGATGGCCGACTCGACCTCACGTTGGGCTGAGGCTCTGCGTGAAATCAGCGGACGACTTGAAGAGATGCCTGCCGACGAAGGATTTCCGGCTTATCTGCCGTCAAGACTCTCCGAGTTTTATGAGCGTGCCGGCTATGTTGAAACGCTCAACGGACAGGACGGTTCAATCTCCGTTATCGGTGCTGTTTCACCTCAGGGTTCGGATTTCTCAGAGCCGGTTACTCAGAACACAAAGCGCTTTACCCGTTGTTTCTGGGCACTCGATAAGTCGCTTGCTTACGCACGTCACTATCCTGCAATCAACTGGAACGACAGCTACAGCGAATATCTTAACGAGCTTGCGCCGTGGTACAACAAGAACGTCGGCTCGGACTTTATGACTTGCAGAAACGAAATCGCATCGCTGCTTGCCGAGGAAACAAGCCTTATGGAAATCGTAAAACTAATCGGCTCCGATGTTCTTCCCGACGATCAGAAGCTTATCATCGAGGTTGCGAGAGTTATCCGTGTCGGCTTCCTTCAGCAGAACGCTTTCCACAAGGACGACACCTACGTTTCTCTTGAAAAGCAGCTCAAGATGATGCAGATAATCCTTTACCTCTATCACAGAAGCAATGAAATCGTTGCTCTCAAGATTCCTCTTTCAAAGGTAACGGAGCTTAAATTATTTGACAAACTTGTTCAAATGAAATATGATATACCTAATGACAGGCTTGATATGTTCGACGAATACTATAAGGAAATCGACGCTGCTCTTGCCTCTGTCAGTGCAAAGGAGGCAGCCGCAAAATGATTATTGAACACATCGGTTTAAGTCAGATCAACGGTTCGCTTATCGTTCTTGACAACATCAAGGACGCCTCCTACGATGAAATGGTTGAGCTTCGCCTTGAGGACGGCTCATCAAGAACAGGCCGTATAGTAGAAATCGAGGGCGAAAAGGTCGTTATTCAGGTATTTGAGGGTACAAAAGGTCTTTCGCTCGTCAACACCAAGACGAGAATGACGGGTCACCCGATTGAATTGAGCCTTTCTCCCGAAATCGTCGGCAGAGTTTTTGACGGACTCGGCAGACCGATCGACGGACTCGGTGAGGTTTACCCCGTTGAAAAACGTGACGTTAACTCGTCGCCCATCAACCCCGTTTCGAGAGTTTATCCCAAGAACTATATCAACACAGGTATTTCCTCGATTGATGCGCTCATGACTCTTATCAGAGGTCAGAAGCTGCCCATCTTCTCGGGCTCGGGTATGAAGCACAATGAACTTGCCGTTCAGATCGTTCGTCAGGCCTCAATCTCAGACAGTGAGGACTTCGCCATCGTTTTTGCCGCAATGGGCGTTAAGAACGACGTTGCAAGCTATTTCCGATCATCGTTTGAAAAAGCGAACGTTATGCACAAGGTTGTAATGTTCCTGAATCTTTCAAATGATCCCATTGTTGAAAGAATTATCACTCCCCGATGCGCTCTGACCGCCGCAGAATACCTTGCATTCACGCTTGAAAAGAACGTGCTTGTTATTTTGACGGATATGACGTCATATGCGGAAGCCGTCCGTGAATTCAGCTCGTCAAAGGGCGAAATTCCTGCAAGAAAAGGCTTCCCGGGATATCTTTATTCAGATTTTGCGTCGCTCTATGAGCGTGCCGGAATTATTGAGGGCTCAAAGGGTTCACTTACTCAAATCCCGATTCTCACCATGCCGAACGACGATATCACACACCCAATTCCCGACCTTACGGGATACATCACCGAGGGTCAGATCGTTCTTGACCGTGAGCTTGATTCAAAGGGAATTTATCCGCCGATCGGAATTCTTCCGTCGCTTTCACGTCTTATGAAAGACGGCATCGGCGAGGGCTTCACCCGTGAGGATCACAGCATACTTGCAAACCAGCTTTTCTCGTCCTACGCTAAGGTTCAGGATGCAAAGAGCCTTGCAAGCGTTATCGGCGAGGATGAACTTTCCGCTTCCGATAAGCGTCTTTTGCAGTTTGGCAAGGACTTTGAAGCAAAGTTCATTTCACAGTCGCCTTACGAAAACCGTTCGATTCAGAAAACACTTGACCTAGGCTGGGAGCTTCTTTCCGAGCTGCCCAGAGAGGATCTCGACCGTGTTGACGATAAGACGATTGAGAAATATTATAAGGGTAAATAATCTGTCTTAACTTTACGAAAGGAGAACAGCCGATGAGTTCAAAGGTTTTTCCGACCAAAAACAATCTCATTGCCACGAAGAAATCGTTGGAGCTTGCTAAGCTCGGCTACGACCTCATGGACAGAAAAAGAAACATTCTTATCCGTGAGATCATGACGATGAGCGAAAAAGCTTCAACCATTCAGAGCGAGATCAATACGGCATATGCCAAGGCGTATTACACTCTCGAGCAGGCGCAGATATCAATCGGCAACTGTTCATCCTTTGCCGAATGTATTCCCGTTGATAACGGTCTGCACATGACCGTCCGTAGCGTTATGGGCGTCGAGCTGCCGCAGATCACGCTCGACGAACGCAACAGATATTTTTACTACGGTCTTAATGCAAGCAATTCCTTGCTTGACGAGGCATATATTAACTTTGAAGAGGTCAAAAAGCTGACGGTTCAGCTTGCTGAAATCGAAAGCAATGTTATGCGTCTTGCCGACGCAATTAAGAAAACTCAGAAGCGTACAAACGCCCTGAGCAACGTTATGATTCCGAAATTCACATCAACCGTCAAGTTCATTTCCGATGCGCTTGACGAAAAAGAGCGTGAGGACTTCTCAAGGCTCAAAGTCATTAAACGACAGAAAGGAAACTGATTATGGCAAAAGCAATTAAAACTCTTGCGATCGTTTCTGCGTTCGCCCTCGTAATCTCCTCTTTCGGCGCATGCTCCCTCCCCTTTGGCAATGACGACCCCACAACAGAAGTAACAACGACCGAGAAGCAAACCGAACCGACCGAGCCCGAGACCACGGCAGAGTCCGAAACGGAAACGACAACCGAGGCTCCTCAGAAGATTGATACGATCAAAGATATCTTTGCCGATATCAATAATTTCCCTATCGGCACGGCAGGCTCATCGGCAAAGGCGGCAAGCCTTGCGCTTCGATTGATTGCTTTCTCAAACTCCGACCTTGCCGAAAGCGACACGCTGAGTGACGATATCAAATCGCTCACCGCAACGGTTGAGGACGAGGACGTTTATGCCGAAGCTCTTTATCAGGTAAATTCCTATGCGAAGAAGTTCTTCAAGGGCAGTCAGAAAGATGTCGTTGAAATCGCAGGCAATTCCGATTTCTCGCTTGACAAGGACTATTCTCAGGAAAAATATCAGACGGTTTATGAAATGCTAAAAAAATAAATCACTGTAACAAACAAGCGGCTGTACGAAAATGCAGCCGCTTGTTTTGTATATTATGCCGTTTCTTTAACTCCGGTAACGATCCATTTACCGTCTGTTTTTTTCAATTTCCAAAGGCACAGTGCCTCACCGCCGTAGCCGCCTTCTTCATTCGCATATGCCGCCATTCTGGAGTATTCCACCCACATTTCCCCTCGGTTTCCGGTAATTTTAGTTGTAATCAACTCTAATTTTGCTTCACTGCTTTTAACCTCTAACGGGGCTTTGACAAAGGCATAATACCTGTATAATTCTCCTACATTTTTATCAGCATCTTTTTCGTCGCCGACATATGTAAAAACCTTTTGAGCCGTTTCTAAAACAGATTCACCGATTTCCGTTTCTTTGTCCGAGCTTTTATGCATAATAGTCAGATATGATATACCGAAATATTCTCTGTAATTCCAATAACTTTTCAGGTTATCCGTACCTGCGCTGCATGAGGTTAAAAGGAACAAAATGCAAAGCAACGGAACAATAATTTTTTTCATTGATTTACCCTCTTTTTAATAAGTTTGGTAGACCTCTATAGCTCTACATTTATTAAACCCATCATAGAACGTTTTTATAGGCTCATCTTTTCGTGCTTTAGTATGAGCACAATATCGTATTGATCTGCCTACCAAAACAACTATAACCGAATGAGAATATGAACCCAATAGCCTCTTTCCTTGTAAGACACAGCCCATATTTACATATAGATTAAATTTCTCATTTGATTTACCTTCATACACTTTATAATGAAGCAGGAATCGCATAGCTTACCGTCAACAGAATCAATGCAAATATCACTGCCATTATCATTTTTATTTTTTTCATTATAATTTTCCTCCTACTTTATCGTTTTTGCTATCTCCAAAGCCGTTTCAATATCCCACTCGGCTACGATACTGTAATACATATCTCTGTCAACATATGTGATGCCCTTATAATCATCATCTCTTATAATGACATATACATCTACTCCGTCTACCGTAATTTTTTCCAGTCCCTCGGTATTCATATATTCCATATCAGGCAATCCTATTGCTTCATCATATCTGCTTATCGTAATGTTTACTTTTTTCCTTTTTTGCTTAAGCATTATGTTTGCAGATTTAATGTATTCGGTGTCTTCATACTCAAGCCTTTCTATTTTGTAATCCTCCGAAAGCAGTGCCTCGGGCAAAACCACAGGCGATATGCCATTGTCGGCAAGCTCCTTTATCAGCTTTGAATCTGATGATTTAAATTCCTGCTTTCTATTCTCACTGCCGCTGAAATTGATCTGTATATAATCCCTGTAAAATTCCACAATCCCCTCCTTAACATTCGTCTTGTGCATTCCCGTCGAAGCCGACACTGCTCCCGCAATTATAACTGCGACTGCGGCGGCAATTGCAATTATCCTCGTTAATACACGTTTTTTCTTTTTAGTCTTTATTTCACCGTCCCTTTCCTTTTTATCGTCATTATTAAATGCCTGAAGTGCCTTTAAACAATAATCTATAAGCTTGGTATCCATCTCTTCTTCGGGCTTGGCAAGTTCAGCATTTATCAACAAATCAAGTTCTTCTTTTGACAGTAAATTTTCTTCGTCATTCAAAATATTTCTGAATTCGTTGTTTGTCATAAACGTTTCTCCTTTGCTTATATAGTCGAGAAAAAATCAAAAGGTTACAAAAAATATTGCACAAATTATTTATCTTTTCTTTGTTCAATATGTCTATTCAATTCTTTCTTTGCATTGCTTTTTATCTTTTCTCTTGCTCGAAAAAGTATCTGTTTGACATTCACTTCACTCAAATTTCTCTCTGTGGCAATTACCTTGATTTTCTTGCCCCTTTGATAATAGTCCTCAATTATTACTTTTTCTCTTTCATCAAGACGTTCAAGCACTTTATTTTTAATCAGTTCTATCTCATCATCAGAGACCTCATCAAAGCTATAGCTGTCATGCGAACCTACCGACTCGCCGAAAGCAGACAGCGAAACAACAACGGCATTGTTCTTCCTGTCCGAATCATAAAAATCAATTATTTTATTCTTTGCAACAGCTGTTAACCATGCCTTTGGATTCAATATTTCAGTTTTATTCTCTAATGCCTGCACCAAAGCTGTATATACCTCACTTATACATTCATCAGCCTTGTGTGAATCACTGAGCTTATATTCACATAGATTTCTTATGTATCGGCAGTTTTCACTCCACATTTGCTCACATAAATTTTTCATTCATAAATCCCCTTTTAAGGTAATCTATCGCTCGATTTCAGATTTTTGAAATTTCATCAATCTTCGTTTTAGAATTTTTCTCTCTGATTTCGTCGAGGAATTTGCCGATTTTGGCGTGAACGGAATCGACCTCACGCTCAAATTCCGCCGCCGACATTCTCAGCACACCGAAGCGAACCGCCGAAAGCTGAATAAGATTATCCGACGTAACGACCCGCACCCGGTCGTTCTTGCCTATTTCCGATATGAGCTTTTCAATATAAACGTCGCCCAGCTCCCTCTCCTTGGTGTAAACAACATGGATATTATGAAAATCGAATCGCTCGCCCGTGTTGCCCGGCACCTTGTATGCGTCGAAAACGAGCACAACGTTGTTCTTCGTGTAGGCGCTGTAATTGCAAAGAATTTCCATCAGCCGCTCTCTCGCCGCACCGAGATCTGTATCGGCAAGTCTTTTCAGCTCGTCCCACGCAAAAATAACGTTGTAGCCGTCAACGAGGACATAGCTTTTGCGCTCGGTCAGCTCAAAATCCGTTTGATTTTCGTCATTCTTCTTCGCCGTCGGTCTGTAAAGCTCATATTTCGGCTTGCCGAATTCTCGCTCCATTATAGCCTCCAGCTCCTTATCGTCAATGTGCAGGTTTCGGCGATTGACGGGCGGAGTGTAGGGCTTCTCTTTTTCAAGACAGCTTTCAAGGTGCATATACTCTCCGACCTTGTTCCACTTCACGCCAAATCCGCCTCCGTGAGCACAAAAGACGGAATCGGGTGTGTTTTCAAGATCTGCCTCAGGATCGTAGGCAAGCTCGGCTATCACCTTTTCGGCATTGTGACAATCGTCATAGCCTGCGCTCTCGCAATAGAGACGACCTCTGCCGCCCGTATAAGCCGCAACCTCGGATGCATAGCCGTTCAGCTCGGTAACGGGCGCTCTGCCACTGAGAACGGAAATTCCGCCGCTCTCCTCGGGTGATTCAAAGCTTCCCGACTTCATTCTAATATCGTTTATCGCCCTGCCTATCTGCTCGCTCGGCACCTCAAGTCTAAATGAGAAATACGGTTCAAGCAGCTTTGATTTTGCCTGCATAAGACCCTGACGCACCGCTCTGTAGGTCGCCTGGCGGAAGTCGCCGCCCTCCGTATGCTTAATGTGCGCCCTGCCTGCCGCAAGGGTGATTTTCATATCCGTTATCGGTGAGCCCGTCAGCACTCCGAGGTGCTGCTTTTCGCCTAAATGCATAAGAATCAACCTTTGCCAGTTTCTGTCGAGCGTGTCCTCGCTGCAATCGGTTTTAAAGATAAGCCCGGCTCCCCTCGGCAACGGCTCCATGATAAGATGTACCTCGGCATAATGGCGCAAGGGTTCATAGTGACCGACGCCCTCAACAGTGTTCTCTATCGTCTCCTTATACATGACCCTGCCAGAGTCGATATCTATTTTCACGCCGAAACGCTCGGCAACAATGCTTTTGAGTATCTCCGCCTGCACCTCGCCCATCAGTCCGACGTGGATCTCTTTAAGGTGACTGTTCCATGTTACATGGAGCTGCGGATCCTCCTCCTCAAGCTCACGAAGCTTTGGCAGAAGCGTGTCTGCATCGCACCCGCCGGGAAGCACAACACGGTAATTCATAACAGGCTCAAGCGTCGGCTTCTCCCCTGCATCTTCAAAGCCAAGCCCCTGTCCGTTATGCGTTTTATCAAGTCCCGTCAGAGCGCATATTTCGCCCGATCCCACCTCGTCTGCCGTTGTAAACTTTGCACCCGAATATATTCTTATGCCGCTGATTTTTTCGTCGCCTATCATCTCTCGAACCTTGACCGAGCCTCCCGTGACCTTAATGTGGGTCAGGCGCACGCCTTGCGAATCATGACTTATTTTAAAAACCTTTGCGCCGAAGACTTCGGGATATTCGGGCTGAATTGTATATTCTTCGAGAGCTTTTATGAATTTGTCAATGCCGTCAAGCTTCAAGCCGGAGCCGAAGAAGCACGGAAAAATCTTTCTCAGTTTAATTGCTTCGGCTATTTCTTTTTCATCTATTTCTTCGCCGCTGAGATATTTCTCCATCAGGCTCTCGCTGCAAAGAGCCATGTTCTCCGACACAGCTTCCTCGTCGCCGAAATCAACAAATTCGCCGTCAAGCTCGGAATTAAGGTTTTCGATTATCTCCTCGCGGCTCTTTCGTGCGAAGTCCATTTTAGTCACAAAAACAAATGTCGGAACGTTGTAGAGCTTCAAAAGCTTCCATAAAGTCAGAGTGTGCGACTGCACACCGTCAAGTCCGCTGATGACAAGAATAGCATAATCGAGCACGGAGAGTGTTCTCTCCGTCTCGGAGGAAAAATCAACGTGGCCGGGCGTATCAAGCAGTGTAACCTCGATTTTATCCGTCGAAAAAACCGCCTGACTTGCAAAAATAGTGATTCCTCTTTCACGCTCAAGGGTATGGGTGTCCAGAGCCGTGTCACCGTGATCGACACGACCGATTTTACGTAATTTTCCTGTGCGGTAAAGCATCGCTTCGGCGAGCGTTGTTTTACCTGCGTCAACATGAGCCAAAATTCCTGCAACGATCTTTTTCATAGCTACCTCGATTGAATTTGTTCTGATAGTATTCTACCAAAAAATCAATAGAAAGTAAATAAGGATTGCCGATATGACAATCCTCATTTTAATTATTTACCGTGTTTGTTTTTCTCCTTGCAGCATGAGCATTGACTGCAGCTTCCGCCGCAGCAGCCGCCCTTTTTCTTGCGTTTGATAATTGTAAATACCGCACCGGCAATTACAAGCACAAGGATCGCAACTATCACAATATCCCAAATATTCATTATATTCCAACCGCCGATCCTATAAGATAAACGAGAAATGCCACTACCCACGCAATAACACACTGCCAAATAACAACGCCTGCCGCCCACTTGAAGCCAAGCTCACGCTTGATTGAAGCAATCGCAGCAACGCAAGGGGTATAAATAAGGCTGAATACAAGCATTGAAGCTGCCGCAAGCGGAGTGAGCACCGCTGCAACACCGCTTCCGAAAAGAACCTGCATTGTCGAAACAACGCTTTCCTTCGCCATGAATCCGCTGATAAGAGCCGTGCAAATTCTCCAATCGCCGAGACCGAGCGGTTTGAATATCGGTGTAATCAATCCCGATATCGCCGCAAGTATGCTGTCCACGGAATTCGTAACCATGTTGAAATGAAGATCAAAGCTTTGCAGGAACCAAACAACCACCGTTGCGATAAGTATAATCGAAAAAGCCTTCTGCAAAAAATCTTTTGCTTTTTCCCAAAGCAATTGTGAAACATTCTTTATTCCGGGCAGACGGTAGTTGGGCAGCTCCATAACAAACGGAACAGGCTCGCCCTTGAACAATGTTCCTTTATACAAAAACGCCGCCAAAATTCCGAGCAAAATTCCAAGGAAATAAAGACCGGCCATAATAAGTCCGCCCTTGCCGGGGAAGAACTCACTGACGAAGAACGAATAAATCGGAAGCTTCGCCGAACAGCTCATGAACGGAGTGAGCAGAATCGTCATTTTTCTGTCTCGCTCACTCGTCAGCGTCCTTGTTGCCATAACCGCAGGCACGGTACAGCCGAATCCGATAAGCATGGGCACGATGCTCTTGCCCGAAAGTCCGATTTTACGAAGCAGCTTATCCATAACAAATGCTACTCTTGCAATGTAGCCGCTGTCCTCCATCATTGAGAGGAAGAAAAACAGAGTAACGATTATCGGCAAAAAGCTCAGCACACTGCCTACGCCCGTGAAAATTCCGTCAATTATGAGGCTATGCACTGCCGCATTGACATTAGCTGCGGTCAGTGCCGCATCTGTAATTTCCGAGAGCTTGTCGATTCCCATTGCCAAAAGATTCTGAAGCCACGCACCGATTACGTTGAATGTCAGGTAAAAAACGAGAAGCATTATCGCAATGAAGCACGGGATCGCCGTGTATTTGCCTGTAAGTATTTTGTCTATTTTTTCGCTTCTTATTCGCTCCTTGCTCTCTCTCGGTTTGACAACCGTTTTTTCACAGAGCTTTTCGATAAAATCAAAGCGCATATCGGCTATTGCCGCGCTTCGGTCAAGACCGCACTCAACCTCCATCTGCTGAACAATGTGTTCAAGCAGTTCATGCTCGTTTTTATCAAGCTTGAGCTGGTTAAGAATAAGCGGATCGCCCTCGATTGCCTTTGTTGCGGCAAAGCGCACAGGCAGCTCGGCATTTGCAGCATGATCCTCAATAAGATGAACAACGGCATGAATACATCTGTGAACTGCACCGTTATGGTCGTTCTTGTCGCAAAAATCCTGTTTGAGCGGTCGTTCCTGATACTTTGCAATATGTATCGCGTGCTTTATCAGCTCGTCAACGCCCTCGTTCTTAGCCGCAGAAATCGGGATAACCGGTACGCCGAGCATAGCTTCCATAGCGTTAACGTCTATAGAGCCTTGATTACCGACAACCTCATCCATCATATTCAAGGCAACTACCATCGGGACATTCATCTCAAGCAGTTGCATTGTCAGATAAAGATTTCTCTCGATATTGGTTGCGTCAACGATATTTATTATCGCCTTTGGTTTATCATTGAGCACAAAATTTCTTGATACAATCTCTTCACTGCTGAACGGGGACATGGAATATATTCCCGGCAGATCCGTCACCTCAGTGTTCGGATAACCTCGAATCATTCCGTCCTTGCGGTCAACCGTTACTCCGGGGAAGTTGCCGACATGCTGTTTTGCGCCTGTAATTTGATTAAAAAGCGTCGTTTTGCCGCAGTTCTGATTGCCTACAAGAGCATAGGTCAATTTTGTACCGTCGGGCAACGGATTTTCCTCCGCCTTTGAGTGATATTTACCGTCCTCACCCAGTCCGGGGTGCTCCGACGCCTTGATTCTTTCTGTATCCTTGTATCTGCTCTTGATCTTTTGTATAGGCTTAATTTCGATCTGTTCGGCTTCAGCGAGTCTCAATGTCAGCTCATAGCCGTGAATCTGCAATTCCATTGGGTCTCCCATCGGCGCAAGCTTTATAACCGTGACCTCGGCGCCGGGAATCATACCCATGTCAAGAAAATGCTGACGCAGAGCGCCCTTACCGCCAACCCTCAGTATAGCGGCGCTCTTGCCGACAGCCAGTTCATTCAATTTCATAGTATTCATTTCCTTTGCTGAATAATTTACTGTTTATTCGCTTTTAATGATACTCCAAAAAATGCCCTCTGTCAATAAATAAGCCCGCAGTTTACACCGCAGGCTTTTCAAAAATTATTGCTTTTTATTTCTTGCTTTTTGCTTTTTGCTTTACACTTCTCGGATTATAAAGAATTGCTCCGAGAAGCATGATAACTCCGGCAACAATAATGAATCCGATGTTCTTTATACCGTGCTTTGCAATAGCGGCATAGATAAACAGGCATGCACCTGCAAAAGACAGAATCGGCATAATAAAGCGACGGAAAACGTTGAATTCCTTTCCCTTTACCATGAGCATAACATAAAGCGGAAGATAGAATGCGTAAACACAGATAAGCGGAAGCTCTGTAGAGTCAAAGAGGAATATAGAGCCCTTTCCCGTGTAGCTTGCAAAAGGAGTAAGGTTAGCCATGTAGAAATAGAAGAGCCAAAGCGCATTAAAGATAAGCGCAACGATCGAAGCGTTTGAGGGCATCTCCGTGGCATGGTCAAGCTTGCCGAGAAAATCGGGTCTCGGTCCGTGATTTCTTGCCGCAAGAGAATAGAATCCGCGGTCACACGCAAGAGTAAGTCCGTTAAGAGTTCCGAGACATGAAACTGCAATGAATACAGTCAAAATTGTTCCGGCAACGTTTCCGAAAATTGTCTTGAACGCAAGACCTGCACCGTTCGGGAGAAGCTCGGCAGTCTTGATGCTGCCCGAAATTCCGATATAGTAAAGCATATAAACAACGACAACGATAATTGTTCCGAGAACAAGAGCACGGGGAAGATTCTTCTTTGCGTCCTTAAGCTCAGAGTTGATAGCCGTAGCGATAACCCAGCCTTCATAAGCAAAAACAGATGTGCAAACACCGGCAAGAATAAGATGCGTTGAAACGCCTTGCCTTGCAACCTGTGTGCTTGAAACAATATTTCCCTCGGCGTCCTTAACAAGTTCAACAACAGAATTCATGTTATCTATAAGAACTCCGTTTTTGATTCCGTAAATTGTTCCGACAACAGCCATAAGAATAAGCGGAATAAGCTTGATTACGGTTGTTGAAACCTGGAAATGACCTGCAAGCTTCGGAGAAAGCGTATTAAGCGCAAAGCTGAGAATAAGATAAACAAATGCGAGAACCATTGTTTCCGCAGAGTTCAACTCAAATCCGAAAAGCACCATTGTATATCTCGCCGAAAGCCATGCAAGCGCAGATGTCATTGCCGGGTAGTAAATCGTAGCCATGAACCATCCGACATAATAAGCATACTTGCTGCCGACAAGAGCCTCGGAATAGTCAACAACACCGTTGATTTTCTCGAATTTTGTTCCCATAACAGCGAAAGTGTATGCGCTGATTACCATAACGCAGCCACCGATAAGCCACGAGAGCAAGGCAACCGGAAGGTCACCGTTTGTGATGTTGAGCATCGCCTCTGCCTTGAAGAAAACACCGGAACCGACAACGATTCCGACAACCATGCAGATAGCGGTGATCAAACCGTATTTCTTTTTTAATTCTGCCATGTGAATTAAATCCCCTCTCTTTTTAAGAAATCCAAAAATTGTAGAAAAATTATACAATAAAACTTGAAAAAAGTAAACCTACATATTATAATATATCTATTACAAAATGTTATTACGTTAGGAATGATAACTATATGGACTCAGAGAAATTTCATGCTCTTTTAAAAGCAATAGAATGCGGCAGTCTCACCGGAGCCGCCGAAGAGCTCGGTTACACTCAGGCCGGACTCACGCATATGATGAACCGACTGGAAAAGGAAATCGGTGTTTCGCTTCTCCAGCGAACAAAACTCGGAGTAAAGCTTTCACCCGACGGCAAGGATCTTTTGCCGTATATCAAAAACTTCACAGATGCCGCCTCGGCTCTCGACACGGCAATCGGAAACATCAAGGCGGACGACAACAAGGTAATAAGAATCGCCGCATATTCAAGCATTGCGAACCATTGGCTCCCTGTTATTATAAGCAGCTTTCGCAAAGAAAATCCAAATGCAAAATTTGAGCTTCACGTCGGCTTGCCGGAGGAAATTTCACGTCTTGTTGCAAACAGTGAGGTTGACCTCGGCTTTATGAGTCTTATCAAAAACAATAAGTTCGATTGGATTCACCTGCTTGACGACCGTATTTTTGCAGTTCTTCCGCCGAACGACACCAACTCTGACGATTACATTACGATGGACTTTTTTCAGGACAAATCATTTTTCATTCCTACCTACGGTGCAGACGGTGATATCTTGAGAATCATTCAGGAAAGCGGAATCGAGCCAAACATAAACTCGACGACTGTTGACGATGCAACCGTTGTTTCAATCGTCAGCCACGGCTTGGGCTACAGCATATTGCCGAAGCTCATTCTTGACGGAATGAAAGGAAATGTCATCACAAAGCCTCTCTACCCCGATGAGCACCGTGACCTCGGCATTATCGTGAAGTCCAAAAATACAATGCCTCTCATCGTTCAAAAATTCGTCGCCTGCAGTAAAAAAGTTATTAGAGAGATTGAAGAATAGAATAAAGCTCCTCTGAGCTCAGCTTCATCCATGATGAATAATTATACCACGCAATTTGCACATCTCAATTGTATGGTAATTACCTTAAAGAACAACAGCAAAGGCTGTGGCAAAGTTCATTTTGCCACAGCCTGTTTTTATATTTCTTTCTTTTCAAGCATTTCTTTAACGTCAAGCAAAGATGGAAGAACAAGCCTTGCCATTTTTCTTGACTCCTCGGACGGCTGCTTCAGATCAGGAATACAGATAACGGGAATTCCGGCGGCATAGGCAGCATGGATTCCCGCGTCACTGTCCTCCAACACAAGACACTCCTCTGCCCTTGCACCTGCCTTTTCTTTTGCTTTTAGGAAAACATCGGGTGCCGGCTTACTGTGCTCTATTTCATCGCCGAAAACTCCGCCGTCGAAATATCCGTCTATGCCGTTTCCTGAAAGAATCGTATGCGCCCGCTCTTTTCCGCTCGACGAAGCAAGATAGATACCGTAGCCGTTGGTTTTGAGAAAATCAAGAAGCTCCCTTGCTCCCTTTTTGAGCGGAACGCCTTTGGTCCTCAGGTAGTCCTTTTCCGCCTCATGGGTAAGCACCATACCCTTTTCCACATCAAACGGCAGGTTATAAGTCTCAATCAATTCTGTCAGATTTCGCACGGCCGTTCGTCCGCAATAAACATCGGTATATGTTTTTAAAGAAAATTCAATTTTCTTTTCAGCAAGTATCATTTTATAAAATTCATAAGTCATCAATTCGCTGTTGACCAACAGACCGTCAAGGTCAAAAATCACTGTTTTAATCATAGCTTCACCGCCTTTAATTTGCTTTATTGTATCATAAGATTCGCAAAAAATAAAGTGCCGTTTTTGCAAGGGCGTATTTCTATTTTGCGAACGGATTATCTTGACTTTTTTATTCAATATGATATCATAAAATAAACTGTATAAAGGAGTTTTAAAATGGACAGAATCGTAAAAATAGGTATAATCGGATGCGGCGGAATTGCTAACGGAAAGCATATGCCCTCGCTCAAGAAAATAAAGAATGCTCAAATGGTTGCTTTCTGCGATATTATCGAAGAAAGAGCGGTCAAAGCGGCTGAAGAATATGGCGTTGAAGGTGCAAAGGTCTACACGGACTATAAGGAGCTTCTCAAGGATAAGGATATTGAGGTTGTTCACGTCTGCACGCCGAACCGCTCACACGCTTTTATTTCAATCGATGCCATGGAAGCAGGCAAGCATGTAATGTGTGAAAAGCCGATGGCAAAGACATATAAAGAGGCCAAAGAAATGCTTGACACTTCCGAAAGAACCGGTATGAAGCTCACTATCGGATACCAGTCACGCTGGAGAGCGGATTCGCTCTATCTCAAAAAAATGTGTGAGGACGGCGAGCTTGGCGAAATATATTACGGCAAGGCTATTGCTCTTCGCCGACGTGCTGTTCCGACATGGGGCGTTTTCCTCAACGAATACGAGCAGGGCGGCGGTCCGCTCATTGATATCGGCACCCATGCGCTTGATCTTACCCTTTGGATGATGGATAATTACAAACCGAAGATGGTAGTCGGCACAACTTTTGAAAAGCTCAAAAATCAAAAGGACTGCGGCAACGCTTGGGGCGACTGGGATCCGGAAAAATTCACGGTTGAGGACGCTGCGTTCGGCTTTATCGTTATGGAAAACGGAGCAACGATAATGCTCGAATCCAGTTGGGCTTTGAACATCAGAAATCCTAAAGAGGCCATAACAATGATTTGCGGCACCGAGGGCGGCGCAGATATGTTTGACGGTCTCAATATCAACTTTGTTAAGAACGGCAGGCAATGCGTTCTTAAGCCCGATCTCGATGCCGGCGGAGTTGCGTTTTATGACGGCGACGGTGATGAGGATCCGTCAGTGCTTGAAGCGAGAGCATGGCTTGATGCTGTTATCAACGACCGTGAGCCACGCACAAAGGCAAGTCAGGCGCTTGTTGTAACACAGATTCTTGAGGCCATCTATGAATCGGCTAAGACAGGAAAGCCAATTTATTTTGATGAATAAACAACAGCTTCAAAGGATTGATCGTATGAGAGATATAGAAAAAGTTCGCCGCTTTTTTGAGGGAGACAGATATGCCGTTGAGGTTACGGGTGTAAAAATCGACGAGGTTGATGACTGCTATTCAAAATGCAGTCTCGACCTTGATAAAAGGCACTACGGAGCACACGGTCAGGTCATGGGCGGAGTTATGTTCACTCTTGCCGACTTTGCTTTCGCCGTTGCAACCAATACTTCCGAGAGCTTCACCGCTACGGCGGACAGCCACATCAGCTATCTGACATCATCAAAGGGTAAGAAGCTTTTCGCCGAGTGCAGAAAAGTCAAGGAGGGCAGAAAACTCTGCTTCTATGAAATAACGATAACAGACGATCTCGGTGCCGAAATTGCCGTTATCAGCACGACCGGATTTCACATCGGAGATTAACGAGGTAAAAGCATGACACAGACTTTTTTATGTATCATAACATCAATCTTGATGTTGGTTGCCCCGATTTTCAATCTTAAACCGACTCCAATTACTATGCCGGAGAATCTCGCTGCCGAAAGCGAGCCGACAACCGATGAGATGCGCACCTATGACCGAGTTGACGGCGTAAATGATTCGGTATTCTACATTGCAAGACCGAATGAAAAAAGCTGCAGATCCGTCAACGCTTCGGATTTCGGCGTGAGCACAGCGGCAGATGACAACTATTCGGCATTTTGCAAGGCGATTGAATACTGCAAAGCCAACCCGAATATTACGCTCAAGGTTGACGGCGGTAAATACTATTTCCGAACCGACAAATCAATCATGCTAGACGGCCTTAAAAACGTTCTCATTGATGCCGACGGAGCACAGTTCATTTTTGAGAACCCGAATTATTTTCATATTGTAAACTGCAACTGCATTGAGATTCGAGGTCTCGGCATAACATGGAACCTTGATGTTTCAAGACTCGCTTCGCTTGTGAAGATAAGAAATGCGAGCAAAGAGTCTCACAGCTTTGAGCTTGAATTTACCGAGCTTAATGAGGTTTCGGCAGATATCCCGATAATGGCGTTTACAAAGTATGACTCTGAGACCCTCACTCCCGGAACAAGGCAGGATTTCAAAGAAAACTATGTGTACCAATTCCCCGGCAGCATTAAAACCGTTGAAAAAACCGATCACAACGTGCTGAAAGTCACACACGACGGATCACTTGATAATTATACGGACGGTGAGGTTTATCTTCTGCGCCACCATGTTTACGGCGGCAATGCATTCAATGTATACAACACGTCGAACATCACTTTTTCAGGCATTAAGCTTTATGCGGTTGCAGGCATGGGCTGGCTGATTGAAAATCGCTCGGAGCACTTTCAACTGCTCGGCTGTGTGATCGGACTTGACCCCGAGCACGACGATAACAGAATTTCGACGACCGCCGACGGCGTGCACATCGCAAACACAAACGGTAAATTCAGAATCAGCGGCTGTGATTTCAGCTTCATGGGCGACGATGACGTTAACGTACACGACAACATTGCAACGGTAACAGACAAGCTCGATGAAAAAACGGTTGAGATTTACACCAATGCAAACAATTTTGCAGCCGGAGACACTGCCATTTTCAGCAGCAAAGGCTTTGACAGACTCGGTTTTTCGGCAGAGGTTACATCCGTTGAAGGCAAAAAGCTTACATTCGATAAAGAATTGCCCGATTATATTGTCAAGGACTGTATCGTTTCAAACGGCAGCATCGACAGCGGAAATTACGTTATCAGCGGCAACTATTTCCATGAAAACCGAGCAAGAGGACTGCTTCTTCAAAGCAATAACGGACTTTGCGAAAACAACATGTTCTACAAAATCATGGCAAATCCAATCAAAGTCATCATGGATATTTCGTCCGGGCTTTGGCTTGAAGGCACGGGTGTAAACGGACTTGTTATCAGGAACAACAGTTTTGTTGAATGTAACGTTGTTGAATGGAGCGCTCAAATAAGCATTTCCACAAACATTGACGGCAAATCCGCCGACTCAACTCTTTTCTATAATATAACTGTTGAAAACAACAGCTTTGATAATTTCTATGGCAGGCTTGTTGATGCGTCAAACGTATCAAATCTCAAAATTTGCGGCAACAGGGTAAATAATAAGGACGGCAGCTATGAAGCCAGACGCGGAAGAATCATAATCCGCCAAAGCTGCTCAAGAGTAACGATCAGCAACAATGAATACAAGGCTTCGGTTAAAGCACCGTTCCAGAGACTGATTGAGTTTAAGAACATTAAGTCAGCGATATAAAAGAGCTGTGTCTGAACAGGTGAATATTTAAATTGTTGAGTACACATAAAATTCAGCTTTATAATAATTCACTCCCTCAGTCGGCTGCGCCGCCAGCTCCCCCGGAGGAGGAGCCCAACAAGACTTCAAATCCCATCAAGATTTCTAATAACGCATAGAATTCTATTATAGTTAATTTGGAATTATATAGAGATTGAAAAATTACGTGGGCTCCTCCTTTGGGGGAGCTGTCACGAAGTGACTGAGGGAGTGAAAAAATGATTGACTACAACCGTAAACTAATTAAAAAAGCTCAAAGTCTAAGACGCAATGCAACCCCGCAGGAAAATAAGCTTTGGTATGAATTTTTACGCAATTATCCAATACGATTTCAACGGCAAAAGACAATAGATAATTATATCGTAGATTTCTATTGTCACAAAGCAAAGCTTGTTATTGAAATTGACGGTTCTCAGCATTACAATGAAGCAAAAGCTTTACTTGATAACAAAAGAACCGCAAAGTTAAATTCTCTCGGATTAGATGTTCTGAGATTTTCAAATAATGATATAAATTGCTGTTTTGACTCAGTTTGTGAAAAAATCAATTATGAAGTACATAAAAATCGGCTGTGACGAGTGTGTCACAGCCTTTCTTTTTACAGCTTATTTCTGATAATCTTGCCGCTCGTTGTTTTGGGAAGCTCGTCCTTGAAAACAACGATTCTCGGATATTTATACGGTGCGGTGTGTTCCTTAACATAGGTTTGGATTTCCTTTTTGAGCTCCTCGGTCGGCTCCGTGCCTTTAGTCAGGACAATGGAAGCCTTAACGACCTGACCTCTTACTTCATCGGGAGCGGCGGAAACGCCGCATTCAAGAACATACGGAAGCTCCATGATAACGTTCTCAATCTCGAACGGTCCTATACGGTAGCCCGACGATTTGATAACATCGTCGATACGTCCGACATACCAGTAGAAGCCGTCCTCATCTCGCCATGCAACGTCGCCCGTATGGTAAAGTCCGTCATGCCAGCACTCGGAAGTCTTTTCTTCGTCGCCGTAGTAGCCGATAAAGAGTCCGCAGGGAACCTTGTCATGCTCTGCCTTGATAACAATCTCGCCCTCCTGACCTACGCCGACGCTCTTGCCGTCGGGGTCAACTATATCGACATCAAATGTCGGAACAGGCTTGCCCATTGAGCCGAGCTTGTGTTCGGAGCCGAAGAGGTTGCCGACAACGAGCGTTGTTTCGCTCTGACCGAAGCCCTCCATAACCTTGAGACCGGTAAGCCTGTTGAGCTGGCGGAAAACCTCGGGGTTGAGTGCCTCGCCTGCAATCGTAGCATGCTCGATTGAGCTGAGGTCGTACTTTGTGAGATCCTCTTTAATCATCATTCTGTACATCGTCGGCGGAGCGCAGAAGGTGGTTATATTATATTTCTTGAACATAGGAAGAATGTCGGAGGCGTGGAAGCGGTCAAAGTCATAAACAAAGATACCTGCCTCGCAGAGCCACTGACCATAAAGCTTGCCCCAAAGAGCCTTTGCCCAACCTGTGTCGGAAATCGTCAGGTGAAGTCCTTCCGGATTTACGCAGTGCCAATAGTTTGCCGTTACGAAATGGCCGAGAGGATATTTAAAGTTGTGGGTTGCGATTTTCGGATATCCTGTTGTGCCCGAAGTGAAAAACATAAGCATCTTATCGTTGCCGCATGCGCTTTCCTCGGTGCGTTCAAACTCCTTGCTGAAAAGCTTAACCTCATCATTGAAGTCGTGCCAGCCCCCCCTCGGCTCGCCTACGATAATCTTCGTTTTGAGCGTCGGTGAGTTTTTCGCCGCAAGGTCAACCTGATGCGCCGTATCGTCGTCCGAGGTACAGAGAATTGCGCTTACCCCTGCCGCATTGAAACGGTAATCAAGGTCATGCTCCTGGAGAAGATGGGTTGCCGGAATTGCGATTGCACCTATCTTGTGGAGCGCAAGAATGGAGAACCAGAACTGATAATGACGCTTGAGAACGATCATAACCCTGTCGCCCTTCTTGATGCCGAGCGACTTGAAATAATTCGCCGTCTGAGCTGAATACTCCATCATGTCCTTGAAGGAGAATCGGCGCTCATTATTATTCTTATCAATATGAAGCATTGCGAGCTTATCCGGGAGCTTCTTTCCGAGTCCGTCAACAATATCAAAGGCAAAATTGAACTTATCCTCGTTCTCATACGAAAGCGAAAGAATCTTGCCGTTTTCATCCTCCTTAGGATGAATAAAGTTGTGGTAAATTCGCTTACCTGTGCCGGATCTCTTTGGTGATTCGTCGTCAATCGTGTTCTTAGGCGTAACCACCTCGCCTGCCGGATTAAAAACAAGTGCGTAGAACGTCGTTTCTTCCTTGTCAACGGCAATCATTCCGTGAGGCGTTGAGCTGTCAAAATAGATCGTGTCGCCCGGGTGGAGAATTTCAACATGGTTGCCGATCTGCACTCTCAGTGTTCCGCTGACAACGATATCAAGCTCCTGACCGGCATGAGTTGTGAGGGCAATATCATCGCTGCCCTCATTAGGATCGCATCTGACGAAAAGCGGTTCACAAATCTTATTTTTAAATGCTGCAGCAAGATTATAATATTCCATGCCGTGGGCGTGGTCGATCTCAAGACCCTCGCCGCTCCTTGTGACCGTGTACGATGCAAGAACGGGGCTTTTGCCCTCGATAATATCATTGACATCAACATTGAAAGCAATTGCGCACCTGTACAAGAACGCAAACGTGAGATCCTTCTCGCCGCGTTCGCAGGCGATATAATCCTCGATAGTCATGTCGGTTTTTTCCGCCATTTCGGCAGGAGTAAATCCCACGATCTCACGAAGCTCCTTGATTCGTCGAGCCATTTCGTTGATCTTGAAATTCAAGCCTGTCATTTCTTTCATTTGTGACCATTCCTTTCGTTATTTTATAGATTTTCAGACAATAAAAGTATGTTTAGTATTGATTAAAACTTTGGGCTGTATAATGAAAAAGAAACCTAAAATCGGTTTGTGAGAAAATTGTTTACAGTGGATTTTGCGGTTTGAGAGCTGTACATAGGTACTGCATGCGCTGTTGCAATTTTTTCCGATTACATCTTGACGAGAGATTTTTTCGTTAGACAGTTCAAAGGTCTCGAAGGCTATATTCTTATATGCCGAGGGAGCTTTGGGCTGTATAACAGGAAAAGAAACCTAAAATCGGTTTGTGAGGAAATTGTTCACAGTGGATTTTGCAGTTTGGGAGCTGTACATAGGTACTGCCCCAAACGAAAAATGCGCTGTGGGCAATTTTAGCCAAACCAAAAAGAAAAACCCGTCTCGAGGCTTCTTTGCCTTGAGACGAGTTGTAATTACTGATTTACTACCCGCGGTACCACTCAAATTGCGTTCATTGAACACCACTTCGGACTCCAACAAGTCCTATGCTTTTACGCAGCCTTACGGGAGGGTTCTACTTGAAATTCTTTCTTCCCTCCGACTCAGAAGCTACAAACCTAAAACTCGCCTATCGACTTTCACCTGCCGCCGACTCTCTGGAAAGCTACCGCTTTAAGTCCTCTTCGTCATTGTCTTTAAATATTTTATTTGTACGAATTTTAACACGACTTTTTTATATTGTCAAGCCTTTGAAAAGAATTTTTTTACAATTTATCTTATTTATGATATTTCCCGCCGCTGTTTATGCGAAAAGCTCTGTAAATCTGCTCAAGAAGCATGATTCTTGCAAGCTGATGCGGGAACGTCATTTCAGACATTGAAAGCCTGAAATCGGAACGCTTTTTCACCTCGTCGGAAAGCCCGTATGAGCTGCCGATGATAAAAACGACATTGCTGAAACCGAGTACGCCGCAGGAATTGATCTCCCTTGCAAGCCTTTCGGAGCTGAGCTGTTTGCCCTCAATACACATCGAAAAGACCTTTGCTCCGCTCGGAATCTTAGATAGTATCTCCTTGCCCTCGGCATTCAAAGCATTTGCAATCTCGCTATCCGACGGATTCTCGGGGAGCTTTTTCGGCGAAAGCTCAATTATATTAAGCCTGCAATATGCTCCGAGACGTTTAACATATTCGTCCGAAGCGTCCCGAAGATACTTTTCTTTGAGCTTCGCTTCGCAGATTATCGTAACGCCTAACATCACAGCACCACCGTTTCCGGCTCGTCGGAGCCTGCGACCTTGAGTATGTAATCCCTGTTTTCGGTCGCTCCCATGCAGTCAAGTGCCGATTTTGAAGTTCTGTATGCCAATGACGGAATATTGTTTTCTTTGCTCAGATGTCCGAGAATGAGACGTGTTGTACCGCTTTCTACAAGCTCGGTGACAAAATCGCCGCACGCAATATTTGAAAGATGTCCGACATCGGAAAGAATACGTCGCTTTAAAAGATACGGATAACTGCCGTTGCGCAGCATACCTATATCGTGATTGCTCTCGACAAGTGCAAGATCGCAGCCCGTGAGCGCCGTCCTCATTTCGTCGGTAACGATTCCCGTATCGGTCGCAACGCAGATTTTTCTGCCGTCGCTCGTTGTGACGGAATAGCCACAGCTTTCGGCAACATCATGCGAGGTGCGGAACGGAACGACAAGCTGGCCGTTACACTCGACACCGTCACCGATAGGAATAACAGGAAATTTGCCGTTTATAATGCCCATTTTCTCAAGCTCTCGAATCGTTCCCTCAGTAGCATATACGGGAATATTGTACTTCGACGCCAAAACACGCAGACCCTTTACATGGTCACCGTGCTCATGGGTAACAAAAACAGCACCGATATTCCTCTCGCTGACACCTATGCCGTTGAGCTTCAGTGAAATCTGCTTTGCGCTCACTCCGGCATCAATCAGCACACCGCCGCCCGAAGAGCCTATATATGTGCAGTTTCCGCTGCTTGACGAAAAGAGTGAACAAAAACGAGCCATATGTACCTTCCTTATATTTATAAATAAAAATACTGCCCCGAGCTGCTCGGGGCATAAAGAATTCAATAAGACATTTTGTGCGAGTCTGTCTCAACCTACCTGCGTATCCTCCAACGGCTTAGGCTTGTCCTCCTCGCTTACTCGCACAATATCTGCGCCGAGGTTGCGGAACTTGCCGACAACGTTGTCATAGCCGCGGTCGATATAAACTATATTTTCAATTGAGGTCGTGCCCCTTGCAATAAGGCCTGCGATAAGCATCGCCGCACCTGCTCTGAGGTCATCTGCCTTGACGGGAGAACCGTTGAGATATTCAACGCCCTCTATAGTAGCCGCCTTGCCGTTGACGGAAATGTTTGCGCCCATTCTTGCCAGTTGCTCAACATACTGGAAACGGCTGTCCCAAACGCCCTCGGAAACAATGCTTGTACCGTCGGCAATCGAGAGCATGGTAGCAAACTGCGGCTGCATATCCGTCGGGAAGCCCGGGTGAGGCATTGTCTTGATATTGCATTTACCCGGTCTGCCGTTGCCGATTACACGAACCGAATCATCGTATTCCTCAACCGTTGCGCCGCACTGGATAAGCTTGGCTGTGATTGACTCAAGGTGCTTCGGAATTACGTTCTTAACAAGCACATTGCCGTTAGTTGCTACTGCGGCAACCATGAATGTGCCGGCTTCGATTTGATCGGGAATTATCGAATAGGTGCAGCCGTGCATATGCTCAACGCCGCGGATCTTAATAACATCCGTACCTGCGCCTCTGACATCCGCACCCATAGAGTTCAAAAAGTTTGCAAGGTCAACGATATGCGGCTCCTTAGCGGCATTTTCGATAATCGTCAAGCCCTTTGCCTTAACGGCGGCGAGCATGAGATTGATAGTTGCACCGACGGAAACCACATCGAAATAGACAAGACCGCCGGTAAGGTCCGGAGCCTCAACATCAATCATCGCATTCTCCTTGAGTGTTACTGTTGAGCCGAGGATCTCAAAGCCCTTGATATGCTGGTCAATCGGACGAACTCCGAAATTACAGCCGCCGGGCATAGCGACCTTTGCCCTGCCGAAGCGGGCAAGCAAAGAGCCGATGAGATAATACGAAGCTCTCAGATGCTTTGTCATATCGTGGGAAACAACATATGAATTGATTGTTGATGAGTCTATATCGTAGGTATTTGCGTCAACCTTAGTAATTTTTGCGCCCAACTGATGAAGAATCCTTATCATCATCGTAACATCGCTGATATCGGGGATATTCTCAACCCTGCACACGTCCTGCGCAAGGATAACTGCCGGAAGAATTGCGACAGCGGCATTTTTGGCTCCGCTGACGGTAATCTCGCCGTGGAGCGGCTTTCCGCCGTTGATATATATCTTATCCACCCGTTACACTCCTTAAAAATTTATATATGTAAAAAAAGATGAAATTCTCATTTATGCCACAAAAGGGGCAATTAACCAAATATATTATTAAACTTTTAAGATTATACCACTAAATGAAACAAAGTTCAATATTTTTTTATTTTCCGCAATAATTCATATTTTATGTCTCAAACCGCTATATATAGAATATGTTATCCGCTTATATAACTATATATTGTGTTATATTGAGTAAAATTAAATATAAGCCAACATTTTTTCAGCATATTGTACAAAAACTTATTTTCATTTTTTCTATATACAATATGTAGATATGTTCGGTTGAAAAAATATCACTGTCGTTAAGGCAATGCCGAGCAATTAAGCTGTTGCATTGAATTCTTGTCACGGTTATTATGCGTTAAACCGTCAATAATAATGTAGGTGATATTATGGAAATTTTTAAAATTTGCTTAACAACCGTTTTGTCAATTATCGAGTTGTTTTTCCTGACAAAAATAATGGGCAAGCGTCAGGTATCCCAGCTCAGCCTTTTCGACTACATCAACGGAATAACGATCGGCTCAATTGCCGCCGATATGGCGTTCAGTCCGCTTAATGAATGCTGGAAGCCTGCCGTTGCCATTGTTATTTACGGTATTTTTGCGGTGCTTTTTTCGGTGCTTGCGAACAAATCAATTAAATTCCGCAGATTTTTTGTCGGCAAGGCGGTTATTCTCATGGATAACGGTACTCTTTACCGTGAAAATTTCAAGAAATCGAAGCTTGATTTGAACGAATTCCTGACCCAGTGCAGAATCAACGGCTATTTCAATATTGATGACTTGCAAACCGTCGTCATGGAGCCGAACGGGCAGCTGAGCTTTCTTCCGAAATCGACATTAAGGCCAATGAATCCGCAGGACATGGGTATGCATCCCGAAAAGGAGACTTCTCCGATCGTTGTGGTTTCCGACGGTGAAATTCTGTTTGAGAACCTCAAGGCCTGCGGCAAGAATGAGGTTTGGCTCAGAAAAGCGTTGAAAGACGGCAATTTCCCTCCGGTAGGCAAGATTTTTACCGCCTTTGTCAATGACGGCAAGCTTTCCGTCTACGAGATAAACGAAGAAAATAACGAAAACGATATATACAGTTAAAAATCATTTCACGGCCTCCTGCCAAAATTACGGCATGAGGTCGTTTATTTTGGCTTTAACACTTGTTTTATTTTCGCCGATGTTGTAAAATGTTTGTATCAAATTTCGGAGAGTATTATGACAGTATTGAGTTTTCAAAATCTTGCGTTCTCTTTCGGTGAGCGTGAGCTTTTCAGAAATGTTAATTTTGAAATAAACGATAAAGAAAAGGTCGGCTTTATCGGCTCTAACGGCGTGGGCAAAACCACTATATTGAAGCTCATCAGAGGAGAGCTTGAACCGACGGAGGGCGCAATCGTAACAGGCAAGGAGGCAAGGCTCGGCTATATGGAGCAGCACACCTGCTCAAAGAAGGGCATGACCCTTTACGATGAACTTATCAGCGTTTTTGACGACCTGATAAGCCTTGAGATTGAAATAAATCAGGTCAATTACCGCCTTGAGCATAACCTCGGCGATATGGAGGATGATCTGCGGCTTCAGGACGAGCTGACGACTAAATTCAATAACGGGGGCGGTCTGACATTCAGAAGCCGCACAAGAAGTGCGCTTCTCGGCCTCGGATTCACAGAGGACGATTTTAATTTAACGACGGACAAGCTGTCGGGCGGTCAGCGTTCAAAGGTCGCTCTTGCAAAGCTCCTTCTTTCAAAGAGCAATCTCCTGCTTCTTGATGAGCCGACTAACCACCTTGACATAAAGTCGGTAGAATGGCTTGAGAACTTCTTGAAGAATTACAACGGCGCAATATTTGTAATATCGCATGACCGTTATTTTCTCGATAAAATAACGGACAAAACCGTGGAGCTTGAAAATCGCAAGGTGCGATGCTTCAAGGGTAATTATTCCGAATTCCTTATAAAAAAGAAGGCCGAGCAAAAGGCGATTGAGGATAAATACGAAACGGATATGAAAGAGATACAGCGGCTCGAAGGCGTTGTGGCTCAGCAAAGGCAATGGAACAGGGAGAAGAACATCAAGACTGCCGAGAGCAAGCTCAAGCAGATTGAGAGAATCAGGGAACAGCTTGTTGTTCCCGACAGCAAGGTTGAGCGAATCCGATTTCGCTTTGAGCCGAAATGCGTCAGCGGCAACGACGTTATTATCGCCGACGGGCTGGCTAAAAGGTTCGGCAATAAGACAGTATTCCGCAACGCTTCGCTGCACATAACGAGGGGCGAAAGAGTGTTCATTCTCGGTGATAACGGCTGCGGCAAGACAACATTTCTCAAAACGCTTATGGGGCAGTATTCTCCCGACGAGGGCACATTCATATTCGGCGAAAATCTTTTCAAGGGCTATTTCGACCAGGTTCAGGCAGGGCTCGATCTCAATAAAACAGCGATTGAGGAGATTTGGTCACATTATCCGAAAATGACGCAGACTCAGGTTCGCAGTGCATTGGCGGCGTTCCTTTTCAAAGGGGACGATGTTTTCAAAAAGATTTCCGAGCTGAGCGGCGGAGAAAGAGCAAGGATCGCACTTCTCAATCTTATGCTCGGCGGTTACAATCTTCTGCTTTTGGACGAGCCGACGAACCACCTTGACGCATTCTCCCGCGAGGAGCTTGAAAACACCCTGCTTGACTATGACGGCACGATGCTGATAGTTTCCCATGACCGATATTTTATAAACAAGCTCAGCTCACGAATCCTCGAGCTTAATGAGAACGGATTTACGGAATACCTCGGCAATTACGATTACTATATTGAAAAGAAAGCTGCACGTCAGCCTGCCGCAGTAAATACTGACACGGCGAAAAAAGCCGAAAAAGTCAACGACTACAAGCTGAAAAAAGAGCAGGCATCGCAGCAGCGAAAGCTCAAAACTCAGTTAACAAGAACAGAAAATGGCATTGCTTCGCTTGAAAAAGAAATTGAGGATATTCAGGAAAAGCTGAATACGGAAGAAATTCAGACCGACTATGAAAAGCTGCTCGAATTAACAGACCTGCTCAATTTAAAGAACGATGAATTGCTTGACAAATATTCTCTTTGGGACGAACTGCAGGCAATGGTTGAGGAATAAAGCAGTCGTCAACAAAACGAAAGGACAATATTATGCCGGAATATAAAGATTATTTCTTGAAGCTTGAGGACGTTGAAAAGCACAATTCCTTTATCGGCCGCAAGCCGAACATGGTGGATCTGCCTGACTTTGAGAGCAACAAAAGCAAGCTCCCCGAGCCTGTCTGGGACGGTCACGCCGATTCAATCGAAGCCTACTACAAGGCGTGGAAAATCGCATTCTCGAATCTCGGCAAGCCGACCGAGGAGAACGGCTTTGTTTCACCATACATTGACGCCGCATTTAACGGCGACATCTTTCTTTGGGACAGTTGCTTCATGCTGATGTTCGGCAAATACGGCGACGGCGTGTTCAAATTCCAAGGCACGCTCGATGATTTCTATTGCAAGCAGGAATCCGACGGATTCATCGGCCGACAGTACCATGAAACAAACGGCTATTCAAAATTTCACCGCCTTGACCCCGTAAGCACAGGCCCGGAAATTCTTGCGTGGTGCGAGTGGCAGTACTATCAGAACTACGGCGACAAAAAGCGCCTTGCCGATGTTTATTATCCGCTTCTCTGCTATCACAGATGGATGCGCAATTATCACCGCTGGCAGGACGGTTCCTATTGGTCGAGCGGCTGGGGCTGCGGAATGGACAATCAGCCGAGAACCGACCTTGAAGCCGTTCCCAGAGTTGAGGATTGGCAGGTTGAAACCTTCCATCACGGCTTTATGTCCTGGATCGACGCAAACTTCCAGGCTCTTCTAAGCTGCAAGGAGCTTCTGAAAATGGCAAGGGAGCTTGACATAACAGACGGCGTTGACGAGCTTCAAAAAGAGGTTGAATACCTTACAAAATTCATCAACGAAAAGATGTGGTCGGAGGAAGATAAATACTATTTTGACCGCAGAGGCAACGGTGAGCTGCTCAAGGTCAAGAGTATTGCAAGCTACTGGGGTTTGCTTGCCGACGGTGTACCCGAGGAGAGAAAAGCCGATTTCATAGCTCATCTTGAAAATGAAAAGGAATTCAAGCGTCCGCACCGTGTGCCCGCTCTTTCGGCAGATCACCCCGATTATTCGGACGACGGCGCATACTGGAACGGCGGCGTTTGGGCACCGACAAATTATATGGTAATAAAGGGTCTTTCCGAGTGCGGCAGGGAAAAGCTCGCTCATGAAATCGCCCTCAACCACTACGAAAACATGATGGAGGTTTACCGCAAAACGGGCACATTCTTTGAAAACTATGCCCCCGAATCGGCTAACCCCGGCAACCCGGCGAAGGGCGATTTCGTCGGTTGGGCAGGAATCATTCCGATAACCGTTCTTATTGAATATGTTCTCGGAATTCAGGTTCATGCCGAGAAAAATGAAATAATATGGTATGTAAACAATCTTGAGCGCCACGGAATAAAGCATATTCCCGTCGGCAGAGACGCATACGCTGACCTCATTTGCGAAGCAAGAAGCGATGCAAACGAGAAACCGAATATAACAGTTAAGTCAGATAAAAAAATAAAGATTACAGTTATTTACGGCGACAATGAATTTGTGATTGGAGAATGATTATGAAGCTCGGATTTACTCTTTACAATTTTCATTCGGTAATAGATTCTCTTGAGGATCTCGATAATGTGCTTGCGAAGCTTGAGAATATGGGCGTTGATACCGTTCAGGTATCGGGCATAGGCTACCTCAATAACTATGACGTTGCGAAGCTTTGCAAAAAGCACGGCATGGAGGTTTGTTTAACCCACCTTTCGTTCGACAGAATCGTTAACGATACCGATGCGGTAATTGAGGAGCACAAGGCTCTCGGCTGCAAAAATGTCGGAATCGGCTGGATCGAAGAAAAGTACCGCGGCGAGGACGGCGTCAAGAAGTTCGTTGAGGAGCTTACCCCAGCCGTCAAAAAGCTTCATGCGGCAGGCATGACCTTCTCTTATCATAACCATCAGTTTGAATTTATGAGATATCCCAACGGTAAAACGGGATATCAGATGCTCACAGAGCTTGATCCCGAACTGATAAGCTTTATTTTCGACATACATTGGGCACAGACCGGCGGAGTTGACCCGGCATCATATATCAGAAAGCTCGGCAAGCGTATCAGCGTGTGTCACTTCAAGGATTATCGCATTATTAAGGATGCCGAGGGCAATTTTGTCCGTGATTTTGCCGAGATCGGAACGGGTAATCTTGACCTTGACGAGTGCTACAGAGCATGCCGCGACTCGGGAATCGAATATATAATTATAGAACAGGATTCGACTCCGCTTGATGTTTTTGACTCGGCAGAAATCAGTTGGAAAAATCTCAAAAAAATCGCTGAAAGAAACTGAAAAAACGAACCTCCTGCCAAATGACAGGAGGTAAATTTTTGTTATTTCTTATAATCTCTGAGAATCTTGAGCGTAGTCGTTTTCGGGAATTCGCTGTCTCTCGTCTTAATTCTTGTTACCTGTTTGTAAGAGGGCATCTTTCTGTTAATCTCATTAACGTCTGCCTTGATTCTGCCCTTTGCATCCGGTGTTTCAACGGTGTCAAGGAAAAACTCGGCTGTTATATAGCCCTTTTCCTCATATACAACAACTTCCTTAACATAGTCGATTGTCGAAAGCTTGTCCTCAATCTCCTCGGGAGAAACGTTCTTGCCGTTTGAAAGGATAATAAGGTTCTTCTTTCTGCCCTTGAAGAAGAGGAATCCGTCCTCATCTATATAGCCGTAGTCACCTGTCAGGAACCAATCACCGTCAAAGACCTCCGCCGTAGCTTCGGGATCATTGTAGTAGCCCACCATGACGTTCTTGCCCTTAACACAGATTTCACCGATTCCGTCCTCGTCGGGATCTTTGATCTTTATCTCGTTGCACGGGAGCGGAATTCCGACACTTCCAACCTTGTAAGCGTCGAGTCTGTTGCAGGTAACCGCCGGCGAGCACTCCGTGATACCGTAGCCGTTGATGATTTTGATTCCGAAGGCTTCCATACCCTTTTCGTACTGCTCATCAAGATATGCGCCGCCGCAAACGATCATTTCAAGGTTGCCGCCGAGATTGTTGAGGATCTCGGAGAAGATTTTTCTTCTCTTATCAATTCCGAGTTTTAAAAGGAAATTACTGATTTTAAGTCCTTTTTTGAGCATTTCCTCTCTGCCGGATTTCTTCGCTGTGAACCAAATCTTTTTATAAATAGTCTCAACCGCAAGGGGAACCGCCGAAAAATTCTGCGGATGATATGTATTCATATCTTTTTGAATATCTTTAAGGCTGCGGCAGATAAATCCCCATTCAGTCAGCAAATTGCCCGAGAAAAGAGCACCGACCCATGAAAAAGCATGATGAAGCGGGAGAAATCCGATTGCCGGTCCGCCCGTCATAACACGGCATGAAGCAACGCTGTCCGCGGCAACATTCTCCTGCGAGAGCATAACGCCCTTGCTCTTGCCCGTTGTGCCCGAGGTGTAAACGAGGAAGGCAAGATCGCTCGGAAGAACCTCGTCCTCAAGATAACTCTCAACGCCGTTCTTGACCTCATTATGACCCTCTTCAACCATTGAATAGAAGTCCTCTATTTTAATATATTGCTCAATTACAACACCGTCTGTTTTCTTCATTTTTTCAACAGTGTCCTTAAAGTCCTCGCTATAGTAAATGGCATTGCAGCCGCTGCGGATCATAATATCGATTATATCGTCATCCGGAAGCTTGGGATCCATCGGAACAGCGGTTATTTTTCCTGTAATAATCGAAAAATAGCAAGCAATCCAATAGTAGCTGTTCTCACTGAGAATAGCTACCTTTTTTCCTCTGAGACCGAGCTTGTAAAGGTACTGTCCGAGACCGGTGAGGTCATAGTTAACCTGAGCGAATGTTTTCATCTCAACCTCGCCGTCAAAATTATAGAAAGTATACTGAGGCTTGTCTGCACCTTTTTTACCGCCAAAAATAACTATGTCTTTAACCGTATTCATATCCGGAAATTCGGCATATTTTATTTTTTTCTTCAATTTATCCAACTCCTAACAGCATTATGTTTTTTATTTTAGCATATAACAAGGCTAAAATCAACCTATATTTTTGTCAATGCGCCTTATATCATTTTACCTTTAATTGTGTTTTATTGACTTTAACAAAACAATGTGATAAAATTATCCTGATTTAGGAGGGTAAAAAATGGAAAAGCAGAAAAAAACAGATAAAAGATTTCTCTTAATTTTCATTGTAATGTTTGTATTCTTTTTCGGCCTTGCTTATATGCTTCCTTACACCGGTGATGACTGGGCATGGGGCGGACAGATAGGAATAGACCGACTTCATGAGCATTTTAGAAACTATAACGGCCGATATCTCGGAAACCTGCTCGTAATTGCGTTGACGAGATCGAATCTTCTCAAGTCCTTTGTTATGTCCGGTACTGTAACGGGCTTGGTTTTTTTAATTCATCAATCTGTTAAACATAAGAGCATAGCAACACTTTTGCTTTCGCTGACAGGTCTTTTTGTTATGCCGAGATATATTTTCAGACAAACAATTGCATGGACCTCCGGTTTTACAAACTATGTCGCGCCGACTTTTTTGGTAATCGCATATATTTGCATCATAAAATGCATTTTTGACGGCAAGCCGAAATTCAGGAAAGGAACCTTTGTTTTGACCTTCCTCCTTGGCCTGAGTTCTGCCCTTTTCATGGAAAATATTACATTATATCAGATTGCAATTGACATTATAATTATCGTTGGAACGCTTGTGGGCTATAAGAGAATATTTGCTCCTGTTATCAGCCACTTTTTGGGTTCTGTCGCCGGCTGTGCAATAATGTTTACCAACGGAGCATATCTGAATATCGCCAATTCAAAAGACGATTACAGGACCATGGAAACAACTTCAACCGGTATTCTATCGCGCATTAAAGAAAATCTATTTGACGTCATAAGAAAAGACCTTGCGCTTAACAATGTTGTTCTTAACCTTTTTATAGCACTTGTATGTATTGCGCTTGTCATATCTTTTTTCAAAAAGGATAAAGATTGCAAACTTTTCAAAAAGCTTTTCATACGTTTTAATCTGTTTATTGTTATATCTTACACCGCTTATTCTCTATGCCGTGTGATTTATCCGAACTGGAATATCTTCCTTAATTATACAAAGTATTTTGAGAGTGTTTTTGTTTTGATCTTCGGCTTTGCCCTTATAATGCTCAGCCTTTTATGCGTAGACGAACCCGGTGTTAAGCTCAGACTCAGCTTCTACATAGTCAGCATTGCCGTTTTGACGGCTCCGCTGTTCGTTGTCACACCGATAAGAAGCCGATGCTTCTTCTGCGGATATATGTTCTTTGTCCTGTTCCTTTGTGAAGCCTTCGGCTATGTTTTTAACGAAAAGCATTCCTTGATTAAAAACGGAAATTTGTCGCGTATCTTACTTGCATTTTGTATTTGCGGCGTAATTTTCTATACAACTCTTTACGGTTACATTTTTGTTGCGGAAAGAGATCGCAACACCTATATTCAGGAGCAGATAGCAGAAGAAAGAAGTACCGTTGAACTTCCCGAACTTCCGTATCAGGGATATCTTTGGGATTCCACTCCGAATATCAACTCCATGTGGGGCGACCGCTATAAGGCATACAAAGGAATTGATAAAAACAGCAAACTCGAAATCGTCAGATATTCCGACTGGAAAGAATCAACCGAATAACAGCAAATCCCGAACGTTCATTACCGAGCGTTCGGGATTTTTTTCAATTCAATATTCCGAGGCTGACAGACAATGCTCTGTTCACTCTTGTCATGTCCCTTTCGCCGAGGTTGCCCATGCGCTCTTTGAGCCTTTGCTTGTCAAGAGTCCTGACCTGCTCAAGCAGAACTATTGAATCCTTAGAGAGGCCGCAGTCCTGAGCGTCCACCTGAATATGAGTCGGCAGTTGAGTTTTGAAGCGCTGACTTGTTATTGCGGCGGCGATGACCGTCGGGCTGTATTTGTTGCCGATATCGTTTTGAACTATCAGCACAGGACGCATACCGCCCTGTTCAGAGCCTACGACCGGGCTGAGATCTGCATAATAAATATCTCCCCGTTTTATTGTCATTTTTATCACTCTCCGAGATTTTGATTGTCATAATTATATTTGCCAATCATTTGACGGAATAATCATCTTTTTCGGGGATCAGAAATGATATCCGGCATTATCATTATATTCGGTTTGACAAATTACGTTAATTTCTATAAAATATAATTGAAAAATTTATACATCTCGAATATACGGTATCGCCTTAGAATAGCCGCATATAAATCCGTCAATTTTCAAACTATAATCGGAGGTGTTCAAAATGGAGAAAAAGAATGTCGGAAAGAAAAAAACGATATACATTATTTTGACTGTTTTTGTTGTTTTAGCCGCCGTGATATGTGCATTTACACTCCCCCATAAAGCTAAGCTCGACACCGAGACGGCAAGCTATATTGAAAAGCAGATAATTGCCCGGGAATCGCCAACGGCATATCATGAAGCAAATGACTTTTCCGCTGTCTCATATAAGGTTCTCAGTGCAAAAAGAAAAGGTGATACAACAGAAATATATATGGTCGCACTCTATGAAAATTTTGTTTACAAAAACGGCTTGAGTGTAATTTCAGGGAACTCGGGTCCGCTGGTTTTGACTGTGCAAAAGACAGACAGCGGATATAACCTGAAAGAATATTGGACGCCGAGCATGGGTGCGGATTACAGTCGGAGCATAAAAGAAAGATTTCCGCTGAGCTTGCAGTATAACGCTATCGGCAGCAGCAAATACGCCGACGAGCTGAAAAAAGAAAATCTTCTAAAAGCTTCGGAACATTTCGGAGTAAGCGTTGACGACCTTGCAACAGCTCCGCAAGGCGAAATAATGAGCACCACTGCCGTAAACGTTGCCGGAAGCTAAAGCGATAAATCGTACAGTTTCAGTTCAAGCCTGACTCAGATAAAAACGATGTTAAATTACAGCATTGCAGACGTAGCGACCGCCGAAGTCTCCGTACCCGGTGGCGCAAGGTTTGTTAATGATTGACGGTTACAGCGTTATTCAGCCACCTCTTAAATGATTTAAGGTGAGGCTTGAAAAAATTCTTTCGGCTTCAAAAAGAGAATATTAAAGCTTCAGCGGCTGCGCCATAACCGGCACAGCCGCTTTTTTATTGGAATATATACCTTATCTTATCCGCTTCAATCTCGCGAATTTTTCCGTCCTTTTTGTTTGATATTGCCGTGCACTCCGTTTCCGGCGTGCGATATTTGAGAATATAACTGTCACCGCTCATTCTTGCAGATTCCGGCACGGTGTAGCACACGGTTTTCAGCACCGAATAAAGTCCGATAAACGGACAAAACCCTTTCGCCTGCTCCGTCGTGTAGTCAATCTCCATGCCGTCATAGCCGAGCCGACAGCCGCTGTCGTCAACGCTGAGAGTCATTCCCTTAATCGGCGAAAGCATTTCAACCGTCATTCTCCCCGTTTCATCATAATTTATCCTTACCGAACAGTCAATACCGTTATAGCTTGCGCTGACGGTGCAATTCGGCCTTGACGGGGTGACGTTTTCTTTCTTAATTTTTTTACCGCACGAGGGCAAAAAAATCATAATAAAAATGAGAAGTATTGCAAGACTCTTTTTCAAATTTATCCCCGATTATTCAAAATTTGAAAGAACCTCCGCTATCTCGCCGATCATTTTTGTCGGAGTAACTCCGTGCATGGAGTATTTTTTTTCTATGTTATCTCCGCAAAGTCCGTGCACATACACGCCGGCAATCGTTGCTGACTGCAAGCTCATAGACTGACAAACAAAAGAGGAAATTATACCTGCCAAAACATCACCCGAACCGCCGGTTGCCATTCCTGCATTACCGGTACGGTTTATGTACACGCTTCCCGACGGTCCTGCAACAACGGTATTTGAGCCCTTGAGGACGAGCACACAGCCGTACTGAGTTGCAAAATTCCTTGCAGCCTTAACCCTGTTGCTTTGAATTTCTTCAATGCTCAGACCCGTCAATCTTGCCATCTCTCCCGGGTGCGGAGTCAAAATCAACGGAGCAGAGGTTTCTTTCAATATATTTATATTAAACGAAACCGCATTTATTCCGTCTGCATCGAGAATAATCGGTTTTTTTACGTTTGCAAGAATCCCGTTAACAAGGCGCACCGTGTCCTCGCAAAGTCCGAGTCCGCAGCCGAGAAGTACCGCCGTTGATTTATCGGCAAGCTCGATGATACGCTGCAAATTATCCGCCTTAAGAAAACCGTCAGCCGTTGAGGGCATAGGATCCATAAGCGGTTCGGTGAGCTTTGAGGCTATCGCCGAATATGCCGCCTCCGGGAAAACGCAGTCAACTATTCCAACACCGCTTTCAACCGCCGCATTTGCCGCCATAACTGCCGCTCCCTGCATATTACGGCTGCCGCAAACGCTCAGAAGTCTGCCGAAATCGCCCTTATTTGCCGCGGGATTTCTCGGTTTAAAAAAGCGTTTTATCTCATTATGCTCCGCAGAAACGATCACGTCCGAGCCTACCGCATCGTAGCATTTTTCGTCAATGCCGATGTCAATAAGCGACACGATTCCGCACTGGTCCGAAGCCGGTTTAAGAATATGCACGGGCTTGTAGCAGGTTATCGCAAGAGTATAGTCTGCCTTGAAAAAGTCTGATTTAATCTCGCCGCTGTTACCCTCAAGTCCGCTCGGGATATCGACGGCAAACTTTTTGGCTCTTGACCTTGATATATCATTAAAAAATTTCGATGTTGTTTCGTCAAGCCGGCCGTGAAATCCTATTCCGAAAACACAGTCGACAATCGCCGCCGCACTCATACATGCCGAAACGCAGGCATCGTAATTCTGCTTGAGGTCGGAGACAAGCACCGGCTTATCCTCAAGATAAGCATACATAATTTTGGACTCATATGCCGTCGGATAGCCGTTCGTCAGCACAAGCCGGATACCGTAGCCCTTGTCGCTGAGATTTTTTGCAATAACAAAGCCGTCGCCGCCGTTTTTTCCCGAGCCGCAGAGAACCGCAACCGTCTTGGCCGCAGAATTCAAGCCGACAATGGTTGAGTGGATTTTTTCGGCGCAGGCATTGCCGGCATTTTCCATCATTTCAACATACGAAAGTCCGTTAACGTCCGCATTCTCCTCGATGACACGCATCTGTTCACAGGTGTAAATGAGCATATTGAGTCTCCTTAAATAGTGTTTGTTCTGTAAAGTAATTCTGTGCATTTATCAGCCTTTTTCTCAAGGTAAAGCCTGTTTATTGCATGTATCTTCAAAGAATTACAAATTCTCCACATACCAATCAATCGCCAGCTTCAAACCGGAATCAAAATCATAATCGGGATCATATCCGAGCATTTCACGTGCCTTTGATATATCGGCGTTGGAGTGTTTTATATCCCCTGCCCTGTCGGGTCCGAAATTCGGCTCGATATCCTTGCCGAGAGCGCGGGTCAGCGAATGATAAATATCAATCAGGTATTCACGTCCGCCGTAGGCTATGTTGAAGGCATTGCCTGCCGCCTCGTGAGGTGCAAGACAAGCCTTGAGATTTGCCTCGATAACATTCTCAATATATGTAAAATCTCTCGATTGCATTCCGTCGCCGTTGATTGTCGGCGTTTCGCCGTTCATGAGCATTTTGATAAACTTCGGAATAACCGCCGCATAAGCTCCGTCCGGATCCTGACGCCTGCCGAAAACGTTGAAATATCTCAAGCCGTAGGTATCAAGTCCGTAGAGCCTTGTATAAAGCTTAGCGAATTCTTCATCAACTCGCTTCGTCAGAGCATAGGGAGAAAGCAGATTGCCCTCCTGACCCTCTTTTTTCGGAAGTACAGGGTGGTCGCCGTAAACAGAAGAGCTTGAAGCATAAACAAATTTTTTAACGCCCTGCTGTCTTGCCGCTTCCATCATGTTGAGAGTACCCATGATATTGTTTTTTTCATAGAAAAGCGGCATTTCAATGCTTCTCGGCACACTGCCCCATGCCGCCTGATTGAGAACGTAATCAACGCCTTCGCACGCTGCCATACAGGTGTCGAGATCCTTGATATCACCCTTTATAAACGTATAATTCGGGTTATCAAGAAAAATGTCAACGTTCGCCTGCTTGCCTGTTGAAAGGTCGTCAAGACATCTGACCTTATATCCCATTTTCAATATTGCTTCGCAAAGGTTTGAGCCGATGAAGCCCGCTCCTCCCGTTACAAGAAAGGTCGAATTTTCCGAAAATTTCAAATTTGAATATCCCATAGTGTCATTCCTCATTCGGCGGTAAATAAACGCACCAGTCGATTATATTTATTTAATTATATCATTTTCACCTCTTTAGTGCAAGAAAAAATGCACTTTTTGCGGTTAACAAGGTTCTTTTCGTTGCAAAAAAGCATTTTTTGTGCTATTATAGATTCAGTAACCACTTATTAAGAGCGGAGGCACGCAAATGAGCAACAATATTCCAATTAAAACAAGAGCAGTCGGCGGATTTGATAAAAAACAGGTCGACCAATATCTAAGCTCACTCGATGAGGAATATGAAAAGTCGGTTTCAAAAGAGGATATTGCAAAGCTACGCGAAGAGATAGCCGAGCTGAAAAAATCTATACGTGAAAAAGATAAAAAGCTCTCCGAGCTTAAAGATAAGCTTGATGATTTTGACAAAAGCAACGAGAACAAACCCGATTTTGACAATCTCAGCAGCTCTGCAAAAAAATTTACCGACGCCCATAACGAGGTCGTCAGTATTGCCGATAAAACGAGCAAATATATAAACTCAACGGAACGCAAGCTCCCGTCACTGCTGAAAAATCTTTCGGCTGTTACAAAAAGCATCAGCAACCTCAATGACGAGCTTTCGGAAATCGCAAAACAGCTTGATTCAATTGAGATTACTCCGCCGCTTGAGGTTGAAGCTCAAGCAAACGAGCCCGAGGAGTTCAATATATTCGATCAGGATTTTGAAGGATAAATTAAAGCCGCCGTTTGAACCGGCGGTTTTGTTTTTTTCTACCCCAACTATTGATAAAGAACCTAAAACTTAACGTCTCCCCTTTTGGAAGAGGAGACGCTGTTTTTCTTAATTTAAAGCAATGCCGAACTATTAAAACTTACGGATCATTTTAATATTCAACTACACCCTCATATACCTTTCTTGTGTCACCGTTGACAAAAATGGTTTCATCGGTATAGGTTATAACGACGTCGCCGCCGGGCATCTTAACCGTTACATCCTCGCCCTTCTTGCAAAGACCCATCTCCGTTGCAACAACAACAGCAGCGGCGGCCGATGTTCCGCAGCCGAGGCTCTCGCCGTTGACCGCTCTCTCATAGCAGCGAAGCTTGATTGTGTTTCTGTCAATCATTCGAGCGATGCCGGTATTGATATACTCGGGAAGAATGCCCGAATTGCGGATCTTGTCGCCGAGAGAATTAAGATCAACACTGTCAACATTATCCATAAACACGATGCAATGCGGATTACCGATAGTAACACAACTGATATTGATAGATTCGCCGCCTATATTAACCGGCTGGTCGATTATCATGTATGTGTCGGTCTTCATCGGAATGCTTGCAGGATCAAAATCGGGCTTGCCGATATCGACCTGAGCCGATCTTACCTCGCCGTTGAACGAATACAGACGAACGTTCTTTACGCCGCAGTTGGTTTCAATTTTCATTGTCGTTTTCGGCACAATTCCGTTATCATAGAGGAACTTTGCAGCACAGCGAATACTGTTCGCAGCCATAAGCGTCTGAGTTCCGTCGTCGTTATAAACAACCATTTTTGCATCGGCAATATCCGATTTTTCAACGAGAACAACGCCGTCGCCGCCGATTCCGTAATGACGGTCGGTGAAGTTGATAGTCAGCGACTCGGGTGACGGAATATTCTTATTCATGTTGTTGAAATAGATATCGTCGTTGCCCGTCGCCTGCATCTTGGTAAAATTCAGGCGCATACGCTTCGAGCGCATATGATTGATATCGACAAGCTCTGTGTTGCGCTGAGTGAAGCGGCTTGAAAGAATATCGCAGAGCGCATTTGCCGTATCGAGAGATGTAAGGCAGCAGATTGAGAGCTGAACTGCACGGCGGTGAATCTTGATGAAGTTTTCAATCGTCGATTTTGCCGTTGAGCCGGTGTAAACAATGTAATCAATCTTGCCTGTTTCGAGCATTTCGATAACGTGCTTGCCGTCGCTGAATTCCTCGATAATCTCGGCATTGATGCCTGCCGACTGAATAAGCTTGCCCGTGTTCGGCGTTGAATAAATCTTCAAGCCGACGTCGGCGAACTTCTTTGCAAGCGATATAACTTCCGGCTTGTCCTTATCGTGAACGCTGATAAGCACTCCGCCGTTGTATTTATTGTCGTGATATGTGCTCTCATGGCCAACCTTGAAGCCTGCAGAAATAAGTCCTTTGAACAGTGCCTCATTGAGGGTTCTGCCGATTCCGAGAACCTCACCCGTCGACTTCATCTCCGGACCAAGCTCGGAATTGACATCGTTGAGCTTCTCGAATGAGAATACAGGAACCTTGATCGCAACATACGGCGGGATCTTATAAAGTCCCGTGCCGTAGCCAAGCTCAATGAGCTTTGTGCCGATCATGACCTTTGTTGCAAGCTCAACCATCGGGACGCCTGTAACCTTGCTGATGTAAGGAATCGTTCTTGACGCACGGGGATTGACCTCGATAACGTAAAGCTCGTTGCGATAGATGAGATATTGAATATTGACAAGGCCCTTTGTGCCGAGCGAAAGCGCAAGCTTTGTTGAAATATCAACAATCTTGTCAATCATGCTGTCGAGTATATTATAGGGCGGGTAAACTGCGATCGAGTCGCCCGAGTGGACGCCTGCACGCTCGATATGCTCCATAATGCCGGGAATAAGAACATCCTTGCCGTCGGAGATAACGTCAACCTCAAGCTCCGTACCCATCATGTACTTATCAACAAGAACGGGATTTTCAATCTTCTGAGAAAGAATGATATCCATGTAACGCTTAACATCGGTGTCGTTATATGCGATAGTCATGTTCTGACCGCCGATAACGTATGACGGACGGAGAAGAACGGGATATTCAAGCTCGTTTGCCGCTCTGATAGCGTCCTCGGTGTCCATAATCGTCTGACCCTTCGGTCTGCTGATGCCGAATTTTTCAAGCAATTCGTCAAAGCGCTCTCTGTCCTCAGCGATATCAATACCCTCGGCCGATGTGCCGAGAATCGGAATATTATTTTCATCAAGGAACTTCGTAAGCTTGATAGCCGTCTGACCGCCGAACGCAACAACAACTCCTACAGGCTTTTCAACCTTGATGATGTTCATTACGTCCTCGTCGTTGAGCGGTTCAAAATAAAGCCTGTCCGCCGTGTCGAAGTCGGTTGAAACCGTCTCGGGGTTATTATTTACGATGATGACCTCATACCCAAGCTCCTTGAGGGTCCATACGCAATGAACGGAGGAATAGTCAAATTCGATACCCTGACCGATACGGATGGGGCCGGAGCCGAGAACAATGATTCGTTCCTTCTCTCCTCTTTCGATCTCTCTTGACTCGCAGTCACTGTCATATGTCGAGTAGAAATATGGCGTTTCTGCCTTGAACTCGGCACCGCAGGTATCAACCATTTTGTAAACGGCGTCAAGCGTCTTTTCCGGAAGCTTGCCTGCCATTTTAAGAATAGTCGAATCCTTGTAGCCGTATTTCTTGCCCTTTTCGTAGTAACCTTTGTCAAGCTTGCCGCTTTCGAGCATTTTTTCATAGTCGGCAAGATTCTTGAGCTTTCCGAGGAACCACTCGTCAATCATCGTGATTTCATGAATTTTCTCAATGCTTATACCCTCTTTAAGAGCCTTGAACACGGTGAAAATTCGCAAATCGTCCTGTTCGTGCAAGCGTTCGACAACGTCCATGTCATCTGGGAATTTATTATAATTGAGTGTTTCAAGTGAAATTTCGGCGCCTCTGACAGCCTTCATAACCGCCATTTCAAAGCTCGGAGCAATCGACATGACCTCGCCGGTTGCCTTCATCTGAGTGCCGAGCTTACGGCTTGCACCGACGAATTTATCAAACGGCCACTTCGGGAACTTGACAACAACATAGTCAAGCGTAGGTTCAAAGCAGGCACAGGTTTTGCCCGTGATGTCGTTTCTGATTTCATCAAGTGTATATCCGAGCGCAATTTTGGTTGTAACCTTTGCGATAGGATAACCTGTCGCCTTTGAGGCAAGAGCCGACGAACGTGAAACTCTCGGGTTAACCTCGATAACGGAATATTCAAAGCTCTCGGGATTGAGTGCAAACTGACAGTTACAGCCGCCCTCGATGCCAAGCTCGGTGATAATATCGAGCGAGGCGGAACGCAGCATCTGATATTCCTTGTCCGAAAGTGTTACGGCAGGCGCGATAACTATACTGTCGCCCGTATGAACACCGACCGGGTCAAAGTTTTCCATTGAGCAGACAGCGATAACGTTGCCAACACTGTCACGCATAACCTCAAACTCGATCTCCTTCCAGCCGCCGATAAAGCGCTCGACAAGGATTTGATTGATCGGGGAAAGCTCCAGTCCGTTATATGCAATAACTCTTAATTCTTCTTCGTTGTAAACAACTCCGCCGCCGGCGCCGCCGAGGGTGAATGCAGGGCGAATGATTACGGGATATCCGATCTCCTGAGCAATTTTGGCCGCACGCTCAACGGTGTTTGCGATATCCGACGGAACAACAGGCTGACCGATTTTGAGCATCGTATCTCTGAAAAGCTGTCTGTCCTCCGCCTTATCAATGGCTTCGGCGTTGGTGCCGAGCAGCTTAACGCCCATTTTTTCAAGATAGCCGTTCTGAGCAAGCTGCATAGCTATTGTAAGTCCCGTCTGTCCGCCGAGTCCGGCAAGAATAGAATCGGGATGTTCTTTTTCAATAATTCTTTTAACGGTCTCCTGCGTCAGCGGTTCAAGATAAATCTCGTCGGCGAGCGCATTATCCGTCATAATGGTTGCAGGGTTGGAGTTGACAAGCACAACGTCAAGACCTGCGTCCTTGAGAACGCGGCAGGCCTGTGCTCCGGCGTAGTCAAACTCAGCCGCCTGACCGATAACGATGGGACCGGAACCGATAACAAGTACCTTTTTTATGTCTTTATTCAGCGGCATTGTTTTTTCCTCCCATCATTGAAATAAACCTGTCGAACAGGAACTTTGTATCCTTAGGACCCGAACACGCCTCCGGGTGGAACTGAACGGTGAAAATCTGCTTGCTTCTGTATTCCATACCCTCGCAGGTTCCGTCGTTTGCGTTGATAAAGCTCTCTCTTGCATATCGCCTGTCAAGGCTTTCGGCAACAACGGCATATCCGTGGTTCTGGCTTGAAATATAGGTTCTGCCCGTTTCAAGCTGCTTGACCGGCTGATTGACGCCTCTGTGACCGTATTTGAGCTTCATCGTTTTTCCGCCCATTGCAAGAGCAGTGAGCTGATGTCCGAGACAGATTCCGAAAATCGGGAATTTGCCGGCAAGCTCCTTTATATTTTCAATCGGAACGATGTTTTCCTCCGGGTCGCCCGGACCGTTTGAAAGCATGATTCCGTCCGGATTCATATTGATTATCTCCTGAGCCGAGGTGTCATACGGGAAAACCGTAACCTCGCAGCCCCTTGCAACAAGCTCACGAACGATGTTTTTCTTTGCGCCGTAGTCGAGAAGCGCAACCTTATACTTCGCTCCATCGTCCGATACCGTATATTTTTCCTTACAGCTTACGCTCTTGACTGCGTCAACGATTCTGTAAGCCTTGATTTCGTCATAGTCGATATTGTCGACCGAGCTGACAATTTTTGCGTTCATAACGCCCTTTTCACGGATTATTCTCGTAATCTCACGTGTGTCAACGCCGTAAACGCCGACTATTCCCTGCTTTTTCAGGAAGGTGTCAAGATCATACTCCGTCCTGAAATTGGACGGCAGTTCGCACCACTCCCTGACAACGTAGCCGCTGACGTAGGACCTGTCGCTTTCAAAGTCCTCCTCCATGATGCCGTAGTTGCCGATAAGCGGGAAGGTTTGCATAACTATCTGTCCGTAATAGCTGGGGTCGGTGAGCGTTTCGATATATCCGCCCATGCCTGTTGTAAAGACAAGCTCGCCGAGAGCCTCGCCCTCTGCGCCGAAGCTCTTGCCTTCAAAAATGTGTCCGTCTTCAAGTACAATGTAAATTTTTTTAATCATAATGTCGCCGCCATAACTGCTTTTATAGTGTGCATTCTGTTCTCTGCCTCTCTGAAAACGATTGAACGTTCGCTTTCAAAGACCTCGTCCGTGACCTCAAGAGCATCACAGTCGAATCTTTCGCCGATCTCCTTGCCGACAATTGTCTTATGGTCATGATAAGCGGGCAGACAGTGCATAAACACAACGTTGTCTGCCGCCGCATCCATAAGCTTTTGATTGACCTGGTACGGCATAAGGTCGTCGATTCTTTCTTTCCAAACCTCCATCGGTTCGCCCATTGAAACCCAAACATCCGTATAAATTACGTTTGCATCCTTTACGGCCTCTGTGGGATTTTCGCTGAATTTAATTTCACAGCCGTTTTCCTTTGCGATCGCCTTGCAGGTGTCAACAAGGTCATGGTCGGGGAAATACTTTTTCGGAGCGCATGCGGTAAAGTTGATACCCATTTTAGCGCAGCCTACCATGAGTGAATTACCCATATTGTACCTTGCGTCGCCCATGTAAACAAAGTTGATTCCCTTAAGATGACCGAACTGCTCCTTGATAGTCAGGAAATCGGCAAGAATCTGAGTCGGGTGAAATTCATTTGTAAGGCCGTTCCATACGGGAACGCTCGCATACTTTGCAAGCTCCTCAACAAGATCCTGACCGTAGCCGCGGTACTCGATGCCGTCAAACATACCCGAGAGCACCCTCGCCGTGTCGGCAATGCTCTCCTTTTTGCCTATCTGCGAACCCTCGGCAAGATAGGTTGAGCCCATGCCGAGATCGTTAGCACCGACCTCAAAGCTGCAACGCGTTCTTGTGCTTGTCTTTTCAAAGATAAGAGCAACATTCTTACCCTCGTGGATCCTGTGTGGGATTCCCGCTTTCTTCTTTGCTTTCAAATCAGCCGCAAGATCGACGAGATACTCAATTTCCTCGCTTGTGAAATCAAGCAGTTTCAGAAAATCTCTGCCTTTTAAATTAACCATCGGTATCACCCTCCTGTAATTATACATCATTTAATAAAATTTTCAAATAGTTTTACAATATTTTCAAATACTTAATTAGAACAAAAGGGCTGTTCATCAGGACAGCCCAAAAATTTTTAAGTTTAAATATAATTTTCAACATACGCAATCTGCTTTTCAACGGATTCGGGACCCGTTCCGCCTGCCGAAATTCTCTTGGAGACGCAGGTTTCGAGAGAAATCTCGGTAAAAAGATCCTCCTCAAACAAATCGCTGTACTTTTTGTAATCCTCAAGCGGCATTGTTTCAAGCACAAGACCGTTATCAATGCAATGAGCAACGATCTGACCGACAAGCTTATATGCGCTTCTGAACGGAAGACCCTTCTTAGCAAGGTAATCGGCAAGGTCGGTTGCGTTGATAAAGCCCTTTTGAGCCGCAGAATACATATTCTCCTTGATGACCTTCATTGTTTCAATCATCGGAGCAAAAACTTTAAGACACTGCTTAACTGTAGCAATGCTGTCAAATATGCACTCCTTGTCCTCCTGCATATCCTTGTTGTATGCAAGCGGAATACCCTTGAGAACGGTGAGCATTGTGAAAAGGTCGCCGTAAACACGACCCGTCTTGCCCCTGACAAGCTCTGCCATATCGGGGTTCTTCTTCTGAGGCATGATGCTTGAGCCCGTCGTGAAGCTGTCGTCAAGCTCAATGAACTTAAACTCCCAGCTCGACCAGAGTATAATTTCCTCCGAAAAACGGGAAAGGTGCATCATAATCGTTGCGAATGCACTCATCAGCTCAACGCAGAAATCCCTGTCGGAAACGCCGTCAATGCTGTTGAGCGTGATTCCGTCAAATCCGAGCTGCTCGGCGACGAATTCACGGTTTGTATTGTATGTTGTACCCGAAAGGGCGCAGGAGCCGAGAGGCGAATAATTCATCCTCTTCATAGCGTCCTCAAGCCTTCCGATATCACGGATAAACATCATAGCGTAAGCCAAAAGATGATGAGCAAAGGTTATCGGCTGAGCACGCTGAAGATGAGTATATCCGGGAAGAATCGTGTTTTTATTATCCTTTGCAACGGAAAGAATGGCAGCAAGCAGATTCTTGATGAGCGGAATAATCTCTTCCGTCTCGTCTCTGAGATAAAGGCGGATATCAACGGCAACCTGATCGTTACGGCTTCTCGCCGTGTGGAGCTTCTTGCCGACGTCGCCTATACGCTTTGTCAGCTCGGACTCAACAAACATATGAATATCCTCGGCGTCCATATCGAACTTAAGAGCGCCACTGTCAAGGTCGTCAAGTATCGACTGAAGTCCGGCAAGAATCTTATCGCAATCGTCGTCGGTGATGATTTTCTGCATTGCAAGCATTGTTGCATGCTTCATCGAGCCGGTTATATCCTGCTTATACATCTTGCAGTCAAAATGGATCGACGAATTGAAATCATCGGCTTCCTTATTCAGTTCCTTGGCAAACCTGCCTGCCCACATCTTTTCCATAGCTTATAATTCTCCGAATATTTATTGATTAGTCAAGACCGGCCTTTTTCTTCATCTTTGAATAAACCTTGGTCGGCAGACCGTAAAGGTTGATGAATCCTGCCGAATCAGCCTGGTTGTAAACCTCGTCCTCATCGAAGGTTGCGATCTCGGGATCGTAGAGTGAGAACGGAGATGTTACGCCGGCGTTGATGATGTTGCCCTTGTAGAGCTTAACGTTTACGTCACCTGTAACCGTCTTCTGAGTCTCCTTAACGAAAGCAAGGATAGCCTCTGTAAGCGGTGAATACCACTGAGCGTTGTAAACAAGCTCGCCGAGCTTATGACCTACAAGTGCCTTATAGTGCGAAGTTTCCTTATCGAGAGTGATTGTTTCGAGCATCTCATGAGCCTTGTAGAGGATTGTTCCGCCAGGAGTCTCATATACGCCCCTTGACTTCATGCCGACAAGTCTGTTTTCAACGATATCAAGAAGTCCGATGCCGTTTGCGCCGCCAAGCTCGTTGAGCTTTGTAACAAGAGCTACGGAATCCATCTCAACTCCGTCGATAGCTGTCGGAACGCCCTTTTCAAAGTGAATCTTTACATAGGTCGGCTTGTCCGGAGCCTGTTCGGGAGAAATACCCATCTCAAGGAAGCCGGGCTTGTTATACTGCGGCTCGTTTGCCGGGTCCTCAAGGTCAAGACCTTCGTGAGAAAGATGCCAGATGTTCTTGTCCTTTGAGTAGTTTGTCTCTCTGTTTATCTTAAGAGGAACATTGTGTGCCTCTGCATAGTCGATTTCCTCGTCACGTGACTTGATATCCCACTCTCTCCACGGAGCGATGATTGTCATGTCGGGAGCGAAAGCCTTAATGGCAACCTCGAATCTTACCTGGTCATTGCCCTTACCTGTGCAGCCGTGGCAGATAGCGTCTGCGCCCTCTTTTTCGGCGATCTCGCAAAGTCTCTTTGCAATAATCGGACGTGCAAGAGCTGTGCCGAGCGGATAGTTCTCATAAAGAGCGCCTGCCTGAACGCACGGGAAAGCAACCTCGTCAAGCATCTGCTTTGTGAGATCCTCAACATAGAGCTTCGATGCGCCTGTCTTGAGAGCCTTCTCCTCAAGTCCTTCAAGCTCGCTTGCCTGACCTACGTTACCCGAAACAGCGATTATCTCGGGGTTGTTGTAGTTCTCCTTGAGCCACGGAATGATGATTGATGTATCAAGTCCGCCCGAGTAAGCGAGTACAATTTTTTTGATATCCTTCTTATTCATAGTAATACCTCCGATATACAGTATTGTCTGTGTTTTATGCACATATATTAGCATAAAATGTATATTTATGCAAGACATTTTTTCTCATTTTTCGCCTTTTTGTATATATGCACAACGGATTTTCAAGTGTGAGAAATATTATATGCAAATTTACAAAGCGTTTGACTTAGATAGTACGTTACCTCACACATAAATCGGTTGTTTGCTAAAAAGCGGCGAACAGCGCAGTGAATGATAAGTGAATAATAATGCATTTTTTAAGGAATTGTGCTATTTCATTTGTCGGAGGATGAAATTACCGTTTGTGCTGCTTCATGCCTCTGTACGACATTACTTTTCTACTCTTACCGTAGGGTGCGATGCCCACATCGCACCAAGAAAATCTGATAAAAATTGTTTTCGGTGCAGAATATTCGTGGCTGCCTTCTTGAGGGAGGTGGCACGACGAAGTCGTGACAGAGGGAGTTTTAGTTTGATGAGACTTTACTCCCTCAGTCAGCTTCGCTGACAGCTCCCCCATTGGAGGAGCCCATTATCACTTTCGCCGACAGCGTCTCGCTGCAGCTCGGTCACGTCGCAACAAAATATAAATATCAATCAACAACAGTTTTCTTTTCTGTGCCCGCTTTCAAGCTGAAGTTATCCTCACAATCAAAAAGTTCTTTTCCCGATATTTTCCTCAAATTTTAAAGACATGTTTATTTTATATGTATTTCGTTATTATGAATGTCTGCACCGCTTTCCGTTTGATAAGTGAGCTTCAATCCATCGGAAATAAGCAAATTTTTCACCTGTTCCTCAGACATATCAGGGTTATCTATTAGCACAACTAGACCGGACTGTTCTTCCTTTTTTGCATCAACTGATCTTCCTTCTACTGTGAAATCAGTTTCTATGACGGCATGCCTTTCACTATCAAGCTTCCAATCAATGTCAAACATCATTTCGTTTGATTCATTGTTAATTTTAAAATTTACTTCATAGAGCCCGTATTGATCGGAATGTTCCTTTAAATTATTAAAGAATTCTTCATTCGACGTGTGAAAAAAATGTTCTTCGTTATTCTCAATCTTCTCTCCATCCAAATAAAAGGTCAACAAGCCATTTACTTGAATCTCGTATTTTTTCATCATTCCGTCAAGCTTAGTTAAATTGTAAGAAGCATCCTTAATTTCATAATTTTCTATCTTTTCAATTGTACATTGGGAATCGGTTTCGGACTTTGACCGAACAGAAAGTGTTCCTACAATACCGAGAATCACCAAAACAAAAGCTGTTAAAAAGGTTGTTATCAAAAGAATTATTTTCTTCATAGATTCATTCTCCCTTTTTGAGTTTGTGTAACCTCACTCCGTCAGCCAAGCTTCAAAAAATGATTTACATACTTGGTTTCTTGTATTATAATATAATTAAGAATATTCGTCAATAAGGATGTGTGTGTTATCAATAAGGACTTAACGATAGGAAAGCCCTATACTGTGGTTTGGAAATTCTGCCTTCCCCTTTTCGGCAGCATAATATTTCAGCAGCTTTATAATCTTGCCGACAGCTTCGTTGCGGGTAAATTCATCGGCAATGACGCTTTGGCGGCGGTCGGCAACAGCTATGAAATCACGCTTATCTTCATTGCGTTCGCTTTCGGCTGCAATATCGGCTGTTCGGTCATCACCTCTCAGCTTTTCGGCGCAAAGCGTTTCAGAGACATGAAAACGGCAGTTTATACCACTCTGATTTCAGGCGGCGTGCTGTGTGTTTTGCTCATGGCTCTCGGCTTGATTTTCTCAACAAAGCTACTTGAGCTTATCAACACGCCCGAAAACATCTTCGCCGATTCAAAGCTTTATCTTTTAATATACATAATCGGTCTGCCGTTTGTTTTCTATTATAATATCTCCTCGGGCATATTCTCCGCTCTCGGTGATTCAAAAACGCCGTTTATTTTCCTCGCCTGCTCGTCCGTTTCAAACATTGCGGCCGACATTCTCTTTGTCGCAGGCTTCAAAATGGGCGTCAGCGGTGTTGCATGGGCGACCTTTATCTGTCAGGGCGTAAGCTGCATACTCGCCGTATTCTTCGTGTTCCGTCGCTTTGCAAAGATTGAAACCGACGGCAAGCCTGCCGCTTTCTCATTTGCACTGCTTAAAAGAATTGCCGCCGTTGCAATTCCGAGCATACTTCAGCAAAGCTTCATTTCGGTCGGCAATATTATAATTCAGGGCGTTATCAACAGCTTCGGCTCAGGTGTTATCGCAGGCTATTCGGCATCGATCAAGCTCAACAACCTTGTCATAACCTCGTTCACGACCTTCGGTAACGGAATATCAAATTACACGGCGCAGAACCTCGGTGCACGCAAATTCGGCCGAATTAAAGAGGGCTTCAAGGCAGGCGTCAAGCTGACGTGGATGATTTGTATTCCGATTGTTGCCGTTTATCTGCTTGCAAGCCGTTATCTAATTTATTTCTTCCTCGAAAGCCCGACGGGAACGGCAATGGACACAGGTATGCTTTTCCTGAGGATTCTGACTCCGTTCTATTTCTTTGCAGCGGCAAAGCTTGTTTCCGACGGTGTACTCAGAGGTGCGGGACAGATGAAAGCTTTTATGACGGGTACGTTTACGGATCTCATTCTACGAGTCGTTCTCGCAATAATTCTTTCAAAAACCGCCCTTGCTTCAACAGGGATCTGGGTTTCATGGCCTGTCGGCTGGTGCGTAGCCGGCGTGATTTCCCTCACCTTCTGCTTCAAGTATATGAACATGGTGAAATATGACGGAATAGTTTAAAAGTACATTTTCATAATACAACGAAAATAAAAACAAAATCGGCATATAATAAATTCAACGAACGTTTCAAAGAAAGGAAGATCCTCATGTGCACAGCGGCGACATACAAAACAAATGATTTTTATTTCGGCAGAACCTTAGACTATGAGTTTTCCTACGGAGATGAAATCACGGTAACTCCGAGGAACTATCCTTTTAACTTCAAGCACACGGAACCGATCGAAAGCCACTATGCGATAATAGGAACGGCGCACGTTGCAGACGGCTATCCGCTCTATTACGATGCAGTCAACGAGAAGGGACTCGGCATTGCGGGGCTTAATTTTGTCGGCAATGCGGTCTATGCTCAGCCTGTTGATGATAAAACAAACATCGCACAGTTTGAGCTTATTCCGTGGATTCTCTCGCAATGCGCTGCGGTTGACGAAGTGCAGACGCTTTTGAGCAATACCAACCTTGTCGGAACGCCTTTCAGCGACAAGCTTCCGACGGCACAGCTTCATTGGATAATCGCAGACAAGGACAAGTCAATCACAGTCGAATCCGTTGCCGACGGGCTGAAAATCTATGATAACCCTATCGGTGTGCTGACGAACAATCCGCCTTTTGAAGCACAAATGCAAAGGCTCAATGATTTCTCGTACCTCTCACCGAAGCAGCCGAAGAACAATTTTTCGGACAAGCTTTCGTTTGATATGTACAGCAGAGGAATGGGCGCAATCGGTCTGCCGGGGGATCTCTCCTCGGCATCAAGATTCGTAAAAGTCGCATTTACAAAAATGAATTCCGTCTCGGGCAACTCCGAAAAGGAAAGCGTCAGTCAGTTTTTCCATATTCTCGGCTCGGTCGAACAGCAAAGGGGCTGCTGTGAGGTTGCCGACGGCAAATACGAAATCACGATTTACACCTCCTGCTGCAACGCAAGCAAGGGAATTTATTACTACACAACGTATGACAACCGCCGGATTACGGCGGTCGATATGCACCGTGAGGATCTTTGGAGCAATGAACTGATTCGCTATCCCATGCTCACGGACAGCAGCATTCTTTGGCAAAATTAAAAATTTCTTAAAAGGGCGGCCGGCGGTCGCCTGTTTTTATTTCTGTGATTTGACATCACGTCCTGCGGTTTAAGTCTTATTTAGAGATATCGCACCGTATCAGCTTGATAAATATAGCTTTCTTCACAAAACTATTTCACCTCAATTTATTTTGACAATCATATAATAAATGTGGTAGAATAAATCTCGGTGATTTAATGAAAATCGGAAATCTTGAAATAAAAGGATACGCTTGTCTTGCGCCCATGGCAGGAGTTGCCGACAGAGCCTTTCGCGAGCTTTGCATGAGCTACGGTGCGGCATATGTCATCAGCGAAATGGTCAGCTCCAAGGGTTTAACAATGCAAGACAAAAAGTCTAAGGAGCTGCTCTTTCTCTCGGATGCTGAACGCCCGGCAGGCGCTCAGATATTCGGTGACGATCCCGAAATCATGGCAAATGCCGCTTTGAAGGCCATGGAGTTCTCTCCCGACTTTATTGATATAAACATGGGCTGCCCTGCGCCGAAGATTGCAGGAAACGGCGGTGGCTCGGCTCTTCTCAAAAATCCGGAGCTGATCGGCAAAATTGTTAAAAAGGTCGTTGAGGTCTCCCCTGTTCCCGTCACGGCAAAAATACGAATCGGCTGGGATAAGAACAGCATAAACGCTGTTGAAATTGCAAAAATAATCGAGGCTGCAGGTGCAGACGCTATCACGGTTCACGGCAGAACAAAGGATCAGATGTACGCTCCTCCCGTGTCGCTTGACGAAATTGCAAACGTCAAAAAAGCCGTCTCGATTCCTGTTATCGGCAACGGCGATATTGTTGACGGAAAGAGTGCAAAGCTGATGCTTGACATGACGGGGTGCGATTTTCTTATGGTCGGCAGAGGGGCATTGGGAAATCCGTGGATATTTCAATGCATAAATGCATATCTTAACAAAGAAGCCGATTTCACAGAGCCGACACTCGAAGAAAAAATGGACGTCATGCTCCGCCATATCGGCACTCTTTGCGAATACAAAGGCGTGCGAATCGGCATGCGCGAAGCGCGCAAACACGCCGCTTGGTACATCAAAGGAATCCGCGGTGCGGCGGCCTTCAGGCAAGAAATAGGACAGCTTTCCACCATGGACGAGTTAAAAGCCCTTGCCGAAAGAGTCATCACTTCTCAGGAGTAAAAATATTCAGTATTCATTGAATATTCATCGGCAAATCATCGTGATAATAATTGTTTAAAAATAAAGTTTTCCACAGGTAAAGGCTGATACCTTTACGAATTTTCCACAAAACAGGCTTAAATGCCTTGAAAATGCGTCAAATTTTCCACACTTTCCACCGAGTTTTCCACCGTGACAAGTTGAAATGCTTGTCGTAAAGTAAAACACCTTTACTTTTAGCAAAATATTCATTTCGGCTTTTCATATGCATTTTTTCTTTCCCGTGTCACAAAAAAGAAAAAAACAAGCGAATTTATAAATAATTTGTGAAAAGTCTATTGACAAAATCATAAAATAACACTAATATCTTTTAGTGTATAAAATAAATTATTTTGGAGGAGTTCTATCTATGTCAGTATCAGTATTCGAAAGACTGCAAAAGATAATAGCCGAACAGCTTGAAATCGACGAGGATGATATCCGCCCCGACAGCGACATTATCGATGATCTCGGCGCAGACAGTCTCGACATTGTTGACCTTGTTATGAGCATTGAGGACGAGTTCCATGTTGAAATTCCCGACGAGGCAGTTGAAGAAATGAGAACGGTTGACGACGCAGTAAGATATATTGAGGATCACGAATAATAATTAAAGGCGGTAGTTAAATTGGCACAGCAGAAAAAAATGGTTGAAGAAATCACGTCAATGGACGAGGATTTTGCAAAATGGTACACAGACGTTGTAAAAAAAGCCGAGCTTTGCGAATACACAAGCGTTAAGGGTTGCATGGTTATCAGACCCTATGGCTATGCGATTTGGGAAAACATTCAGCACATTATGGACAGTATGTTCAAGGCAACAGGACATGAGAATGTATGTATGCCCATGTTCATTCCCGAAAGCCTGCTTGAAAAAGAAAAGGATCACGTTGAAGGCTTCGCTCCCGAGGTTGCGTGGGTAACCCACGGCGGCAGCGAGAAGCTTGAGGAAAGACTTTGCGTCAGACCCACGTCGGAGACTCTTTTCTGTGAGCATTACGCAAACATCGTTCATTCATACAGAGATCTTCCTAAGCTCTACAATCAGTGGGTAAGCGTTGTACGCTGGGAAAAGACAACACGTCCTTTCCTGCGTACAAGAGAATTTCTTTGGCAGGAGGGTCACACGATTCATGCAACGGCCGAGGAGGCTCAGGAAGAAACAATCCGAATGCTCAACGTATATGCCGAGTTCTGCGAGAAATATCTTGCAATGCCGGTTGTAAAGGGCGTTAAGACTGCAAAAGAACGTTTTGCCGGAGCCGAGGATACATACACCATCGAAGCTCTCATGCATGACGGCAAGGCTCTTCAGAGCGGCACATCGCACTATTTCGGCGACGGCTTTGCAAAGGCGTTTGACATTCAGTTTACAGGCAAGGATAACAAGCTTCATCATCCGTTCCAGACCTCATGGGGAACAACAACACGTCTTATCGGTGCTATCATTATGACACACGGTGATGACAACGGACTTGTTCTTCCGCCGGCGGTCGCTCCGATTCAACTTGTTATCATTCCCATCGCCTCCCATAAGGAGGGTGTTCTCGATAAGGCTAACGAGCTGAAGAATAAGCTCGCAAGCGTTTGCCGAGTTAAGCTTGACGACTCCGACAACAGCGCCGGCTGGAAGTTTTCGGAATATGAGATGAAGGGTGTTCCGCTTCGTCTTGAAATCGGTCCCAAGGATATCGAAAACAACCGCTGTGTTGTTGTTCGTCGTGATAACGGTGAGAAAATTTTTGTTTCACTTGATGAGCTTGAAGCAAAGATCCCCGAATTGCTTGAGGCTGTCCGTGACGGTCTTTATCAGAAGGCTATTGACCGAAGAGCGGCAATGACCTTCACCGCAAGGGACTATGCAGAGCTCAAAGATATTGCAGACAACAAGCCCGGTTTTATCAAAGCCATGTGGTGCGGCGACCGTGAGTGCGAGGATAAGCTCAAAGACGAGCTTGGAATAACATCACGTTGTATTCCGTTCGAGCAGGAGCACCTCAGCGATACCTGTGTTTGTTGCGGCAAGCCTGCAAAGCACATGCTCTATTGGGGCAAGGCATATTGATTCAGCGATAATATTAAAGACATTCCCGAAAAAGGAATGTCTTTTTTATATAATTCTATGTATTACTTTTTTGTTTGCTGGGTCGGTCCGTAATTTGCCGCTCCGGTATATGCAACATCCTCCGGTGTCGGATAGTATTTCGGCTTGGAGAGATCACGCTGATAAAGTCTGACATGCTCCCCTCTCGGCATCAAATCAACGACATCACATCCGCGCCAATAAACCGTAAACTCAATTCCGCGCACCGTTTCTTTCTTCGCAACAGTCTCGATATCAAACGTAAGCCGGAGAACGTCCCCCTCTTTCATTTCCGCAAATGTGCCCTCGATTTCTTCGCCGTTGAGAGTAACCGATATATCACGCATCCAATCGTACCTGCGGAAGCCTGCTTTGCACGCCTTTTTTGCCGTAAGGCAAATTATGCCATCATTAGGAATAAATGATTCCATTTTAAGCTCGGCGGTTTCCTTGTCGCAGGGAATATTGACCGTCAGAACCCCGTCATTCTCCGTTATCGCATTGTCCCACACGGTTTTCAGCGCCACGGGAGCCGTGCCGACGCAACAGCCGGCAATCGAACGAAAACGTGAAAGCGAAATCGAATTAGGCTCACTTCCGCCGGTAAATCCGCCGATCATACGTTTGTCGATGTCACGGTAAGTTATTCCCAAGCCGTCGGGTCTTGAATTATCGCACTCGACGTAGCCCGTGTATTTAACCTGATTTTCCATAAGCTGATTGCGTGCAAAGAGATTCATATCATTCCAATACTCCTCATAACCGCACTTGATAAGCTCATCGGCACAGACTATCATATCCCTGATACAGCAAGTTTCACAGTGTTCCTCCTCAACGGGATGCCACTGCGCATACTCGGGCACCCAGCCAAAGTCCGAAGAAAGCGAACGTACATAATCGTAAATTGCTTTGCCGTTTTTAATATATCTTTCCTCGTTTGTGAGTCTGCCGAGCTTCACAACTCCGCACGCAAACCACATTGCCGAATGAACATGTCCGAAAAACTCCTTTTTATAGTTGAAATATCTTGAGGAATCGAGGACATAATTAGCAATACCTCTTGCAAGGTCAAGCGCAACCTCGTCTCCCTTTAACTCGTACCGGCGGACAAGCGCCTGTAAAGAAACGGCATTGCGAATCACCTGCTCTCCCCTGCCCGTATGCCGGGTAAGGTCAAATCCGCCTTCTTTTAAATAAACATCGTTAGGAAATTCGTAAAGCGGCTCGTCCTCGTCATAATCACCTGACCAGAAGGTACACACCTTGCGCTCGATCACAAGTGAACGCATACCGCGCACAAGCTCGGATGCACGTTTTTCCGCCTCCTCATCCTCCGGATATTCCTCGGTAATCATATTAAGCGCAGGCAGAATATATCCCATTTCGTGAAAAGACGCATGAACCGTGTGCGTCCACGGATATTTCTCGCAGAAGCGCAGTCCGTGCTCGCCCCATGATTTCATAAGATGACGGCGCAGTGACTGCTTAACATCATCACCCTCGTTTGTGTTAAGCATAAGCATTGCGCTTGTCAAGCCCTCATACCATGATCCGACAAGCTCGGCATCGTCAACACGGCAATGCGCCGCTTCGGCAGGCTTTTTATTTGGGAGAAGCAACCAATATGGCAGGTTGTCATAAGCCTTGTCGCACATATTCGTTATGTAATGATGGACCAGTTTTGCACTGTTTATCGGGTCAAATTTCTCATACATTGCAATCACCTCATGAAAATTTCATTCTGTTTTGCGGATTTATAAATATTATTCTATCATAATATCGGCAATTGTTCAATCACTTGTTGATAAAGCTTTTTTAAAACTCAAAAATGTTGTCCGTATATATAATTTTATTGACTGAAAAGCAAAACGATATTATAATATTCAAAAAGCTTATCAAAGGAAAGATTCCATGAAAATACCAAAAAGGCTGTCTGCAATTTTGCTCGCTGCGGCAATTATAATGCTGACTTCCTGTCAGACAAAAAGGACATATTCAAATGATATTACGGCACTTTCCGATCAGGCAAGCTCCACGACTGTTGTTGATATAACGAAAGAGACGGCCGTGCAAGCCGCAACCGTTCCGGCAACTGCCGGCTTAACCGCAGTATCTGCAACGGCCGCAGCCACGACAAAAACGCCTGCTGACCCGTACAAGACAGCACTCACATACTGCGTTGACACGGACAGGTTCAGTCAGCAAAAAAACATTGACAAGCGCATTTATCCTGCGAGCATGACGAAATTCCTGACCGCTTGCACGGCACTCAAATACGTCAAGCCCGATGCAAAATTCACCGTCGGTTCGGAGCAGGACATGGTTCAGCCCGAATCCAGCCTGTGCCTTATTCAAAAGGGCAACGTGCTGACTCTTTACGACCTGTTGACAGGACTTTTGCTGATGTCGGGCAACGATGCGGCTTACACCATAGCTGTCGGCACGGCACGTCAGCTTCGTCCGAACGATAAGCTCAGCGACAAGCAGGCGATCGCATATTTCTGCGAGCTGATGAATCAAACCGCTAAAGAAATCGGCATGACGGACAGCCGGTTTGAAACGCCCGACGGCTGGGACAGCAAGAATCAGTACACCACCACGGCGGATCTTCTGACTCTGACAAAATATGCCATTAAAAATCCAAACATTAAGAAGATAATTTCCATTAAAGAGACGAAAGTAACCTTTGCCGCAGGCGGAAGCATAACGTGGAAAAATCATATTAAGCTCATTGACCCGAAAAGCCCCTACTATTGCAAGGACTTTGTCGGCGGCAAAACAGGTACAACCGACAGTGCAGGCTATTGCTTGATATCTGTATTTGAGAAGAACAGCAAAACCTATATAATCATTGTAACAGGATGCAAGGACGATAATTCACGCTGTGCCGCTACGCTTGATTTGTACGGACGGATTAAGTGATCGTTTAATCACTGCAGCAATAAAAACACAGCAGCGGTTTTCTCCGGATTTACACGATTCGATGAGACTCATTAAAGTAATATTTTGTAGAGTCCGATGCCCACATCGACCGAAGTACAGCAGAAATTTTATTAAAACAATTATAAAAAGGGCTATGACAGGTTTTTATCCCGTCATAGCCTTTGCTTATTCAATTTTAAACAGTCTGCAAGCGTTTTCGTTTGCGGTGTTAATAAGCTTTTGCGTGTCCGTGTGTCTGACCTCGGCAAGCTTTTCGGCGGAATACACAATCAAATCCGACGAATTACGCCGGCCTCTGAACGGCACAGGCGTCATATACGGGCAGTCCGTTTCAAGCAACAGCCTGTCCTCGGGAACGATTTCGGCAACCTCAAGCGGTTTGCGTGCATTCTTGAACGTGACTGCTCCGCCGAGACCGATATACATTCCGAGCTTCAGCACCTCTTTTGCCATCTCGGCGCTGCCGGAGAAGCAATGCACAACGCCCTTTGGCTTGTACCTTTTCAAGAGGTTCATTGTGTCCTCATGCGCTTCACGGTCATGAACGATAACGGGCAGTTCAAGCTCGTTTGCAAGAATAATCTGCTTTTCAAAAATATCAAGCTGTTTATCCTTCGGAACAAAATCGTAGTGATACTCCAATCCGATTTCACCGACGGCAACGCACTTCGGATGCGAATAAAGCTCTCTGATTTTTTGAAGCTCATCATATGAATCGCCCGTGATGTTGCTCGGATGAACTCCTACGGCAGAATAAAAATAATCATATTCCTCTGAGAATTCAATGCTTTTAAGGCTCGATGCAAGGTCACAGCCGCAGTTGATTATATTTACAACACCCTTTGAGGGCAAAGATTTCAAAAGATCTTCTCTGTCCTCATTGAATTTCTCATCATCATAGTGGGCGTGCGTATCAAAAATCGAGTGGTACATTATCTTATCTTTGCTCCGTTCGGCATGCCGTCAACAAATACGACCTTTGCCTCGTCTCCTGCGTCAGCGGCAAGAATCATTCCGTTGCTCTCAACACCGCAGAGTACGGCAGGCTTGAGGTTGGAAACAACGATTACCTTGTGTCCGATAAGCTCCTCGGGCTTGTACCATTTTGCAATTCCGCTCGCAACGGTTCTCGGCGTCTTGCTGCCATCGTCAAGCGTAAGCTTTAAAAGCTTCTTCGCTTTCTTGACAGGCTCGCAGTCCTTGATTTCCGCAACCTTAAGCTCAACCTTAGAAAAATCTTCAATACCAATCTTTGCAAGGCCCTCTGCTTCCTCGACCTCGGCATTTTCCTCCTTGGCTGCCTCTTGAGCAGCTTCGGCTCTCGCTTCAATCTTCTCTAACATTTCCTTTGCGTCAATTCGTGCAAAGAGCGGCTCGGCCTTACCTACAACAGTGCCTGCCTTGAGTGCACCAAAAGCTGAAAGCGAATCGTAATCCTTGATATCCGTGTTAATTTGAGCGAGAATCTTCTCAGATGTTTCGGGCAGGAACGGAGAAAGAAGAACAGCTACAAAGCGAATGCTTTCAAGCAAATTGTAAAGCACAGTGCCGAGACGGGCTTTCTTACTCTCATCCTTTGCAAGTGCCCACGGGGCTGTCTCGTCGATGTATTTGTTGCAGCGCTTTGCAAGCGTGAATATTGCGTCAAGCGTATCGCTGACCCTGTATTCCGAAAGAAGCTTGTCCACCTTGCCGACAGTCTCAACCGCAAGAGCTTTCAACTCACCGTCAAGCTCCTCGGTTACGTCGCCCGGCTGAACAACGCCGTCAAAATACTTGTTCGTCATGGCGATAGTTCTGTTAACGAGATTGCCGAGTGTGTTTGCAAGGTCGGCATTGTAGCGTTCGATCATGTTTTCGTATGTGATTGAACCGTCCGAAGCATAGGGCATTTCGGCAAGCAAATAGTATCTTACAGCGTCAACGCCGAACAGGTCAACAAGATCGTCGGCATAAATAACATTGCCTCTTGATTTTGACATTTTGTCGGTGCCGAAAAGAAGCCACGGGTGTCCGAAAACCTGCTTAGGAAGCGGCTCACCGAGAGCCATAAGCATGATCGGCCAATAAATAGTATGGAAACGGACAATATCCTTACCGATTATATGAACGTCGGCAGGCCAGTATTTCTTATACTGCTCACTCGAGCCGTCCGGATCGTAGCCGATACCCGTAATGTAGTTTGCAAGAGCGTCAAGCCAAACGTAAACAACGTGCTTCGGATCAAAATCAACAGGAATACCCCATTTAAACGATGTTCTTGAAACACAAAGATCCTGTAAACCCGGCTTGATAAAGTTATTGAGCATCTCTTTCTTTCGGCTTTCGGGATAGATAAAGTTCTCGTTAGTCTCAATGTATTCCTCTAACTGTTTCTGATATTTTGAAAGCTTGAGGAAATACGCCTCTTCACGGGCAGGCTTAACCTCTCGGCCGCAGTCAGGGCACTTGCCGTCAATGAGCTGTGATTCTGTCCAGAAGGACTCGCAGGGGGTGCAGTACATTCCCTCATAGTGACCCTTATAGATATCACCCTGATCGTAGAGCTTTTTAAAAATCTTCTGAATAACTCTCTCGTGGTCGGGGTCGGTCGTTCTGATGAACTTATCGTAGGTAGTGTTCAAAAGGTCGCAGATTTCTCTGATCTCACCTGCAACACGGTCAACATGCTGCTTCGGGGTGATACCCTCTGCGGCGGCGATCTCCTCAATCTTCTGACCGTGCTCGTCCGTGCCGGTCTGGAAGAAAACATCGTAGCCCTGTAATCGCTTGTATCTTGCAATTGCGTCTGTCATTACGATCTCATAGCTGTTGCCGATATGCGGCTTGCGTGAGGTATAGGCAATAGCCGTCGTAATATAAAACTTTCCTTTACTCATTATATATCCTCCTCTGTTTATTATTGTCATAATAAAAATGTTTTAATAAATTTCAGCCGTACCGTTATCGTTTAGATAGCTTTTCGTTTAGCGTTTCCGACGGAAAAATAGCCACTGCTTTTCTCGTTGAGATAGTTTTTCGTCGTGGACGTTAAAAAGCGCAGGCAATACTTTTGTATTGGCGAGCATTTTTGGCGTTTCCGGCGGAAAAATAGCCAACGAGAGCAAAAAAATAAGTCTCAAAGCATAATACTTTGAGACGAGAAAACCCGCGGTACCACTCAATTTGTAATCCTTATCGGAATACCACTCGATTCTTTAACGCAGATATACGGAAGACCCTACTGTTATTTCAGGCCTTCGGCTCAAAAGCCATAGGCACATGGAGCTTCACTGTCGGCTCTCACCTGCCGCCGACTCTCTGAAAAGCTTTGCTCCGGCCCTCTTTATCACGGCCGTTGCAAGAATAATAACACCAATTTGAAAAAAAGTCAAGGTCAGATAATCTCAGATTCGGCAATATCGGGACTGTTTTTCTTTGCTATTCTTGATTTAATGCACGGCACAAGCGTTCCGACTATTGTGCAGACAACCCACTCGATATATGCATTATACGTTATCAGTGTTCTGACAATTTGAGTAGGGTTTGAGCCGAGGTTCTGTATATAGTCGCTGTTGTAAAATGCAATAAGCAATGCCGCAACAAAGAAAACAGTGTTGAGGAATCCGCCGCTTAACGACGAAATAATGTTCGCAAATATCGGCGAGGTGTTTCGACTGAAAAGCTTATGTATAAGTCCGCAGTTAAGACCCATCAGCGCTCTCGGAATAATGCAGACAAGCAATAACATAATCGGACTGATGTGCAGAAATGTTTGTCCGAAAGCATAGTTCGGATCAAAGCAATGAACAAAGCTCGAAATTCCGAAAACCGTGCCAAGATAAAGTCCGCAAAGCGGTCCGTACTGAACTGCACCGATAACGACCAGAACAGGTAAAAACGTTATGGACGCTCTCGGCATTTTAAGATAGCCGAGCGGCGTAAGACTCATTACAATTATGAGCGCGGTCAAAACCGCCACAAATATCAATTTCTCTTTTCTTTCTTCCCTTAAAGCTACTTTCATTTTTAAAAAACCTTCCGTTTATAAATATTTTTCAAACCCTCAAGAATAAGATCACGGTCAAATATAATCTCGCGATCGCAATTTTTAACAATTTCCTCCGCCAAGCCGCCGGTAGCGACCGTTGTTTTAACTTTCCTTCCGAAATCCCTTTCCATTCGCGCCGTAAGGCCGTCAAGCATCGCTGCCGTTCCGAAAACCGTACCGGACTGCATACAGTCCACGGTGTTCGTACCGATTGATGTCGGCGGTGCAGTCAGCCTAACCGCCGGAAGCTGCGAGGTCTTTTTCGCAAGAGCTTCGAGCGAAATCCCGACACCTGCCGAAATCGTACAGCCAAGAAACACTCCGTCCTCATCAAGGAGAATAATCTTGGTAGCAGTTCCGAGATCAACAATAAAGCACGGTAATTCATACTTATCTATCGCCGCAACGGAGGCTACAGCCAAATCGGCACCGAGAAATCCCTCTGTACCCGTAACGATTTTCAACCCCGTTCCTATATCAGACGACAAAACCTTCGGAGTAACCCCTGTAACGGTCTCAACAGCACTGCCCACGGCATTGACAACCTCGGGCACAACACTGCTTATTATTGCACCCGAAAAGCCGGAACAGCTTGCATTATGCAGTTTAAAAATATTAAGAAGCTCAACGGAATACTGGTCGCTTGTTCTCTTTCTGTCCGTTGCCAAGCGAGAAGTAAACAGCAATTCGTCGCCTTCATAAATTCCCATAGTTATATTGGTATTGCCGATATCTATCGTCAAAAGCATATCAATCACCATTTAGCATTATATTTGTTTTTTATTCAAAAGTCAACAACGTCAATATAACAGTCACAATAAACTGCATTTTTGGGTTTTTAAGCCAATTATAAATGCCGATTTTTTGTATTTTTGCCGAAAAATTAAAGGAATGTTGAAAAAAATATAAAAGTATGATACGATAAGCGAAGTAAACGGAGGCTCATTATGAGAATTTTACAAAAAGGGTTTAATTATTCACAGGACGGTCCCGGAAACCGTCTCATCTATCACCTGCAAGGGTGCAATTTCAAATGCAAATGGTGCTCCAATCCCGAGAGTATGCCGCTTTTTTCCGACAAGGCGGAGGATGTTCCGAACGACAATGTTGTTAAAGAAATCGAGCGAAGCAGAATGATGTTCTTTGACGGCGGCGGTGTCACCTTCACCGGAGGGGAACCGACTCTGCAGCCCGATGACCTTATATATGTGTTAAAAAAGGTACGGGAGCTTGGGGTAAATACGGCTATCGAAAACAACGGTTCAAGCCCGAGACTTTGCGAAATTTCCGACTACGTTGATTATATGATAGTCGACATAAAGCATCCCAACGACGATATACATAAAAAGTATGTTGAACACAGCAACAAAATGACGGTTGAAAATCTCATAAAGCTTTCGCATAAGCGCAATCAGCTTCACGTCAGAATCCCGCTGATAAATCACGTCAACACAGATCCCGAGCCGTTCGCCGATCTGTTCAAAAAAATGGATATGGCAAACACGGTCGTGGAAATCCTCCCCTACCATGAATTCGGCAAATGCAAATGGACAGAGGAGTATCAAATTACGGACGGATTTGTGACCGATGAACAAATAAAAATATTCAAAAACCGCCTCGAAAAGGACGGCATACATTTTATAGAAACCTGAACGGAGGTAGCGGTATGATATATGACATCTATACGCCTGAAAAAGTGACCGAAAAGGCAAAGGTGCTCTTCAAACACGAGAGAGCCAAGGACAGACTTGACGGCTGGTTCATCGCCAAGGAAAAGGAGCTCCGGATTTATGATTCGCTTGCCGAATACGATGAGGAGGTTAAAAAGGCTCTCATAATTAAGGAAATCGTAAAGGATATCCCAATTGACCTTGACGAAAATCAGATCTTTGCAGGCACTCAGGACGATTCCTTTGCACGAAGCTATGCGCTTATCAATCCGTCGTTCAGGGTTGAGGAGTTTGCAGGCTACTGCGACCCTGCCGCTGTTTTCGGCGATATCGTGCCGAATGAGGAATTTACCGAGGAGAGAATTAAGAAAGCCAAGGACGAATTTCTCAAGACAGAATATGCAAAGAAGCTCAAAAAGGTATATTCCGAAAGCGAAAGCTACACGAAGGAAGTTATATATTTCTTTGAACAGGTTACGGGACATCTTATTCCCGACTTCCGTTTTGCTTTGAAGCACGGGCTTAAAGCTCTCATCAATGAGATGAAGAACAAGGAGGGCAACGGCTACAAGGCATTTGTTATCGCCCTTGAGGCGGCGTGCGACCTTGCCGCAAGATACGAAAAGCTCGCAAGAGAAAAGGCAGAAGCTCTGCCGGAGCCGCAGAAATCGCAGTTTATTCTCATGGCAGACACGCTCAAAAAAGTCCCCTTCAACGGAGCGGAAAACCTCTACGAAGCAATTCAGTCGTTCATCATATTATGGCAGATGATGTGCCTTGAGCAGGCTCCGAACCCGTTCGCATTCTCCGTTGGAAATGCCGACAGAATTTTTGAGCCGTACAGAAACGGACTCGACCGTGACGAAACTGCGGCCTTATTCAAGCATTTCCTTGTTTTCTTCAATGTTGCGGACAGAAGCTGGGCAATCTCACAGAACATCATCGTCAGCGGACGCAGCGTCTGCGGCGAGGATCTGACAAACCCGACTACATATGCGTTGCTTGACGCTTACTACGATATGAACCTGCCGCAGCCGATACTCTCGGTTAAGCTGCACAAGAACACTCCAGAAAAGCTTTACCGTGAACTTGGCAGATTTTTCTTTTCCCCCGGCGTTCTCACTCCGTCGATGTTCAACGACGACGCACTCTTTGAAACGCTCGGCTCACACGGCATTGACAAGGACGATCTCCCGGATATCGCAATCGCAGGCTGTCAGGAACCGCTGATTATGGGCGAGGACAACGCCAACACGACCAACAGCTGGTTCAACCTGCCGAAGATTCTTGAAATGACCCTTACGGGCGGCTATTCACTCATCACGGGTGAAAAGCTTTGCGATGCAGAAAAAGCACCGCTTGAAAATATCCGTGAGGAATTCTATAAAAACGTAAAATTCTTTGCGCACGAAATGGCTAAATCCGCCAACGGCGCATCGGAGGCTATTTCAACTCAGCGTGTTCCGTTTCTCTCCTGCTTTATGGGCGGTCAACGCAACGGAATCGACGCACGAGACATTCACAGACAGGGCACGAAGTATAACGGAAGCGGCTGTCTCATCCATGGCACAACCGTCGTTGCCGACTGCTTCGCAGCAATCGACAAGCTTCTTAAAGAGAGACCGCAGGACGCAAATAAGCTCATTCCTGCGCTCAAGGCAGATTTTGTTGGTTACGAGGATTTGCGTGACTTTCTGCTTAGTGCAGATAAATTCGGAAACAACATCGAAAAGGTTGACAACGAGGCAGGCGAGATCGCATCAAGGGTTGCCGATGTGGTTGCGAACGAAAAAAACTATCTCGGCAATCCGTTCAGACCCGATTTCAGCACCCCGTCAACCCATCTTCTCTACGGCTACTGGGTCGGCGCAACACCCGACGGCAGAAAAAGCCGTGATATGCTCAACTACGGCGTTGATCCGCTCTACGGCAGTGCCGAAAACGGACTGGGCTTCCGTGTGCTTTCAAATATGAAGATGCCGTTTGACAAGTTCAACGGCGGCTACGCCTCCCACCTCGGCGTTGACCCGAAGTATTTCAAGGCGGAAACATATGAGGACAAGGGCGTTGAATTCAGGGATAAAATCGTAAATCCGCTGTTTTTCAATCCGCTTAAAGAGGGCATTTCTCCGTTCTACCTCTATGTTAACGTCACAACAGCCGAAATTCTCAGAAAGGTTCTCGCCGAGCCCGAGAAATACGCACCGAGCGGAGTGTATATTATGAGAATCCACGGAACATTCGTAAACTTCCTCGACCTCTCCCCTGCTATCCAGCAGGATATCATTCGCCGTCTCGATCCCAAATCGGCGAATTTGGAGTGAGAGAAGAGTCTTTTGAGACATAATTAAGCTCCCCTTACTTCAAGGGGAGGCTGATCAAAAGAAAGCCGTACAAAGGAGCACCCAAATGAACTCACTCGGAATTGATATAGGAACAACGGGAATATGCGGAATTATCGTTGACTGTGAAAACGGCGAAATTCTCGATTCCGTAAATATGAACAACGATTCGTTCATAAAGGCCGACAAGGAATATGAGCGAATTCAATCGTCCGAGCGGATAACGGAAATCGTTGAAAATATTGTCAAGAAGCTCTGCAATGCTGAAACAAAAGCAATCGGCATTTCCAATCAGATGCACGGTATTCTCTACGCCGACGAGAGCGGCAAGGCGATTTCTCCGCTTTACACCTGGCAGGACGCCAGGGGCAACCTTGAATACAAGGACGGCAAAAGCTATGCCGAGCGTCTCGGCTCATTTGCAGGCTACGGTTTGGTCTCCGACTTCTATAACCGTGAGAACGGACTTGTGCCCGAAAAGACAAAATACATAATGACAATCGGCGATTACATTGCAATAACTCTTTGCAAAAAATCCGAGCCGATCATGCACGTTACAAATGCCGCTTCGCTCGGCTTGTTCGACATTAAAAATAATAAATTCAAGACGGATTTGAGCTGTCTGCCGAAAGTAACGGACAAGATTGAAACAGTCGGCGAATATGCCGGAATCCCCGTCACTGTCGCTCTCGGTGACAATCAAGCGAGCTTTATCGGCTCGGTCAGCGACAATGAAAGTGCATTGCTCAACTTCGGCACAGGTTCGCAGATTTCGGTTATCGGCGACAGCGCAGATGCGCCGAACGGTATAGAAGCACGTCCGTTTACCGATGGCAAGTATCTCTATGCCGGTTGTGCTCTCTGCGGCGGCAGAGCCTTTGCGACTGCGGCAAGCTTCATTGCAAAATGTGCAGAGCTTGCAACGGGCGAAAAATGCGAAAATATATACAAAAGGATTGATAAGACTCTCGAAAAAAAGAGCGCAACTTCAATCATTGCCGACACAAGATTTTGCGGAACAAGGCTTGATCCGACACTCAAAGGCTCATACTCGGGCATTGACGAGAATAATTTTACACCCGAGGATATCTTGCTTTCGACGATTATCGGAATGTCTCGGGAGCTTCACGATATGTATAAGCTCATCGGCAAGGACTGCAAAAAAATCGTCTGCTCGGGCAACGGAATACGGAAAAATCCGGCGCTCAGACGTGTGACTGCCGAGATGTTCGGCAAAAGAATCAGTATTCCGCTCTATAAGGAGGAAGCCGCTTACGGTGCGGCACTTTCGGCAATGGCAGGCAGCGGAATTTATCCGAGTCTTGATGAGGCAAGACAGCTTATCAGGTACGAATAACCAAGGGGGTTAAAATATGTTTTACAATTATCCGATCTTCTTCGAGCAGAACAGAGTTTTCCGTGTCTACAAGGGAGGAAAGCTCTTCTCCGACTTCTTCTCGGACGATTCCGAGGACGGCAACTATCCCGAAGAATGGGTCGTTTCAAGCGTTCATGCTCTCAATGAGGGAAGCACGGACAAATATGAGGGTATCTCTAAAATCAAGGGCGAGGATCTTTATCTCAATGATGCCCTTGACAAATATAAAAAGGAAATTATCGGCGAGCGTGACGACCTCGGCGTGCTGACAAAAATCCTTGACAGTGCGATTCGGCTCCCCGTTCAGGCTCACCCCGACAAGGCTTTTTCAAGAAAGTATTTCAACTCCTCATACGGCAAGGAGGAGAGCTGGTATATCCTTGCCACACGTCCGGGCGGAAAGATTTTCTACGGTTTCAAGGACGGCGTGACGATGGAGCAGTTTAAAAAAGCAATCAACGAGAGCGAAAACAGCAAAACCGTTATGGAGGATCTGCTCAATTCATTTGAGGTCAAGCCCGGCGACGTTATATATATCCCTGCCAAAATGGTTCATGCAATCGGCGCAGGCTGTTTGCTTCTCGAGGTTCAGGAGCCGTCGGATTTCACGGTTCAGCCCGAGCGCTGGTGCGGTGATTACAAGCTCAGCGACAACGAGATGTACCTTGGCCTCGACAAGGATACGGCCATGGAATGCTTTGACATTGCGAAAAAATATCCCGCTCCGCTTGAGCCTGTAACAATCAGCGACAAGGACGGTGTGAAGTACCTTTCGTTCATTGATGAGAGAATGACGACGAGCTTCACAGTCAGAAAAATCGAGCTTTCGGGCGGCGAATTCAGCCTTGACAACGGTGCAAGAATCTATGTCGTTACCGAAGGCGATGGAAAAATCACGGGCGACGGATACGAAAAGGCAATCAAAAAGGGCGATTACTTCCTGATGCCCGTTGCCGCCGAGGGCAGATTCAAGCTCAGCGGCAATGCAGGTATTGTTGAGTGTTACAGGTAAATTTTCTGCTGACATTTATCAGCCTTCCCCTTGAGGGTAGCGTAGTGTCAACACGGTAGTGAATGACAGTCCGGTGGACTGTCAGAGCCGTGGCGTGACCGAGCCGCAGCGAGACGGTGGGCGGCGGATTGCGCCGCTCGGATGAGGTGGCGTATTCTTATCTCATTATTAAATAAAATCAAACTCGATCTTTTCCACCTCATCAGTCGCTTACGCGCCAGCTTCCCCTCAAGGGGAAGCCTTGGTGAAATTCTGCTGAACACGATATAAGCAAACATTTTTTAATATAACACATAATTTCAACTTCCTACAAAGAAAGGAATGGTCAATAAAATGCATACACTCAACCCGAACGTACTCAAAAACCAGATAAGGCAGATTGAGCCGTACTGCGTAACAAATCGCCTTGAAATCGACTCGTGGAAAAGCTACACAGGTATGCACGTCAGCCCGAACAACATTGTTCTTGATGAGAATCCGCCCATTCAGATGTATCTCGGCGACAGATGGAAGGTCGGCTACGACGAAACGAGATATTTTGAATCAGAGATCACCGTGCCTGCCGAATTTGAGGGCAAAAAGGTTTATCTTTCGATTGATTTCGGCGGCGAAGCCATTGTCAGAATCAACGGTCAAATCGTCGGTGCAGTCAGCTCGGAGGAGAACTTCGGCTGGGTTCATCGCACTGAAATTCTTTTCAAAGACGGAGTTAAAGCCGGCGAAAAGCTCAACATTCAGGTTGAGGGTGCGGTCAACTGTGCAGGCTTCTGCGACCGTGCGATTGCAGGTGCAAAATATATGGAATACACGCTCAACAAGGCGGAGCTTATCGCTGTTGACAGGCTGACGGAGAGCTATTGGTTTGATATCTCGACCGCCTGGGACGCATACGAGCACTGCGAGGACGAATACGTTAAATCCCGCCTTTTCAACGCTATGGACAATTCGGTTCATCAGCTTGATTATGACCTCGGCGACGAGGCGTTTATCGCTTCCGTGCCGAAAGCAGTAAATATTCTCTGGGGCGAGATTGAAAAAATTAACTATTCCTCCCCCGGTGAAATCATTATGGCAGGTCACAGCCACCTTGACGTTGCATGGCTTTGGACAGTCAGGGAGATTACAAGAAAAACGGCAAGAACATTCTCTAACAATCTTGCACTCATGGACAACTATCCCGATTTCAAGTTCACTCAGAGTCAGGCGGTTCTCTATGACTTCATGAAGAAGCACTATCCGGACATTTTCGAGCGTGTTAAAGAAAAGGTCAAAAACGGTCAGTGGGAAATTGTCGGAAACGCTTGGGTTGAGGCCGATACAAATATCGCAAGCGGCGAGGCTCTCATTCGTCAGCTTCTTTACGGCAGAGAGTTCTTTATGAAGGAATTCGGCGTTTCGTCCGATATTTACTGGCTGCCCGACTGCTTCGGCTTCACATGGGCACTGCCGCAGATAATCAAGCGTTCGGGAATGAAGTATTTCATGACCTCAAAGCTTTTCTATAATGACACAAACGAGTTTCCTTACAGCGTTTTCCGCTGGAGAGCGCACAGCGGAGACGAAATCCTCGCTTATCTTTGCAAAAAGCCGTACCAGAGCGAATACGACGCAGAATACATAACTACGCTCCGCAAAAACAACCGTCAGAACAGCATTGTTGACGTATCCTGCGGTATGTTCGGCTACGGTGACGGTGGCGGCGGATGCACCTTCAATCAGGTTGAACGAGGCAAGCGTCTTGAAAAGCTCCCCGGTATGCCTAAGACAAGAAACGGTAAGGTTTCGGAGTTCTTCCACGCTATAGACGGCGATTTTGACAAGCTTCCTGTTTACGACGGCGAGCTTTACTTCGAAAACCACCGCGGTACTTTCACCAGTCAGGCTTTCATCAAGAAGAACAACCGCCGTGGCGAATTTATGATGAGAAATGCCGAAATTCTCAACGTTTTCGGCGGAGATTATCCTGCCGAGGATATGGAAAAGGCATGGAAGATCCTGCTCATCAATCAGTTCCACGATATTCTCCCCGGCACCTCGATTCATGAGGCAATGGAGAACACGAGAGAAGAATATACCGAGCTTCGTGAGCTTGGAGGCAAACTTATTCGTGACGGCAAGAATAAGATTCTCAACAATGTGAGCGTAAAGGGCGATTCGGTCCTTGTTTGGAATATGCTCACCTGGCAGACAAAGGGAATTGTCAAGGCAGAGATTCCGTATGCGGCAAAGGGCATCAAAAATTCCGACGGCAAGGTTCTTGCGAGCAGGGTTTACGACAAGGACGGCAAGCATTATATCGAGTTTTACGCCGATCCCGTTCCTGCATTCGGCTACGGAGTTTTCACTCTCTGTGACGAAACGGCGGAGTTTGATACAGTCAAGGCAACGAAAAATTCACTTGAAAATAAATATCTCAAGATTACTCTTGACGATAACGGGCTGCTCGACGAGGTAATCGACAAGCAGACAGGCAGACAGATTCTCACGGGCAAGGGCAACCTGCTCACAATTTCTCACGACAAGCCCATTCACGAGAGCGCATGGAACATGGAGTTTGACTATCAGATGAAGTTCTGGCCGCTCGACAAAGCCGAGAGCATTGAGGTCGTTGAGGCATCACCGCTCAGGGGAGTTATCCGTATTGTCAGAAAGTTCCACGAGTCAACAATAACTCAGGATATCATTCTCGAAAAGGATAAACCGACGGTTGATTTTGATACGACAGTTGACTGGCACGAGCGTGAAAAGGTGCTCAAGGCAGAGTTCCCGGTTGATATCAGAAGCCGCAACGCAAGCTGCGAAATTGCTCACGGTGCTGCGGAATATCCGACGCATTACAACACAAGCTATGATCAGGCAAAGTTTGAGTTTTGTGCTCACAAGTGGGCCGATCTTTCCGAAGGCGGCTACGGCGCAAGCATCATCAACGACTGCAAATACGGCTACAACGTGCATGACAACGTGATGAAGATAACACTTCTCAGAGGTCCGATCCTCCCCGACCCTGTCGGAGATATTGGAATGCACTCGTTCAGATATTCCTTCTATCCGCACACCGGAACATGGCGTGATGCCGACACGGTACGACTCGGCTTTGAGGAAAATATCAGACTTGACGGTGAGTTCATCAAGGCGAACGGCGGCAGCGATATCGGCCACACATTTGCCAGAATTGAAGGTGACAGCGTTATTCTTGATGCAGTCAAGCCCGCTCAGGACGGCAACGGAGTAATCGTCAGAATGTACGAATCCGAGACACGTCACTGCACGGCGAAAGCGTGGTTCGGCCTCGGATATTCAAATGTTATCGAATGTAACCTTATGGAGTGTGACGAGCACGAAATTCCTTGCACTAACGGTGAATTCGAGTTCACCATGAAACCGCATGAGGTTAAAACCTTTAGACTTATATAAATAATATCAATAAAGGCTGTGACAAAACGTATGTTCCGTCACAGCCTTATATAATTTTAACAGTACTCTTTTTCTCGCTTTCACCAATCGTAGTTCCGTCTTGCAAAAGCGGAAATGATGTTCTCAATTCCGAAAAGCACGAAGTACGCGGCAACGATATATGTGCCTACTCTGAGAGTTAAAAATGACATTGCAGGACTGAAAATCATAATAATACCGATGATCAGACCCAGAACATTCAATATCAATGAGAGATAATAATAAACGGCATTGCCGACCAAACGAATGAAGTTTGACCTCGTAAGTCCTGCGATACTGTGTGCAATAAACCAAATCGGCATAAGAATCGTCAGCGCCCATTTGCCTATGTTCGGATTAGCGATGAGCATAATGCCGCACATAACACTGAGAATACCGGAAATCAACGCAAGCGTCGGTCCGAATCCCGTGAAACGTGACACTCTTGCATAAACAATAATATCATCAATTCCCATCACGGCTATAATAATTCCGTAAGCAATAATTGCGCCCGATAAAATGTTTTCGGGTTTAATGAATGTGAAAATTCCGAGCACGGTCATAAGCATTCCTATAATCAGTTCGCCCCAACCGAAGTTTGATTTTTTGTTCATACCGCGGCACCGTCCTTTCCGCTCAATATTGTCATAAATTCACTGCCTGTGATTGTCTCCTTCTCATAAAGATACTTTGCGAGCTCATCAAGCTTCTCCCGATTATCCGCAAGCAGCCTGCGTGCCTTTTCATGCTGCTTTTTGACCATATCGACAATCTTTTTATCGATCTCTTTCTGCGTCTCGGCCGAGCATGCAAGCGACATATCGCCGCCGAGATACTGATTGCTGACCGTTTCCATGGCAACCATATCAAAATCATCCGTCATTCCGTAGCGTGTAATCATAGCGCGAGCCAGCTTTGTCGCCTGCTCAATATCGTTTGAAGCTCCGGTTGTGATTTGTCCGAACACGATTTCTTCAGCCGCACGTCCTCCCGTAAGCGTTGCGATTTTATTTTCAAGCTCTTCCTTCGTCATCAGCACCTTATCGTTCTGCTCAACCTGCATGGTGTAGCCGAGAGCGCCGGATGTACGGGGAATTATTGTGATTTTCTGCACGGGCGCAGATGCCGTCTGCAACGCCGCAACAAGTGCATGGCCTATTTCGTGATAAGCAACTATCTTCTTTTCCTCATCTGTCATAATCGCATTTTTCTTCTGATATCCTGCGATAACAACCTCGATGCTTTCCTCAAGGTCGGCCTGTTCAACAACTGTTCGTCCGTTGCGAACCGCGCGCAAAGCCGCTTCATTGATTATATTGGCAAGCTCGGCACCCGATGTACCGGAAGCCATACGGGCAATGGTATGAAAGTCAACGTTATCGGCTGTCTTGATTTTTTTTGCATGAACCTTAAGAATTGCCTCACGTCCTGCAAGGTCGGGAAGTTCAACGGGAACCCGTCTGTCAAATCTTCCCGGACGTGTCAGTGCCGGGTCAAGCGATTCAGGACGGTTGGTTGCGGCAAGGATAATAACTCCGTTATTTCCGTCAAATCCGTCCATCTCTGTCAAAAGCTGGTTGAGCGTCTGCTCACGCTCGTCATTGCCGCCGATTTGTCCGTCACGCTTTTTGCCTATAGCATCTATTTCATCAATAAAAACGATACACGGAGCCTTTTCTTTTGCCTGCTTGAAAAGATCACGAACCTTTGAAGCTCCCATGCCGACAAACATCTCAACAAATTCCGAGCCCGACATTGAGAAGAAAGGCACGCCTGCCTCACCGGCTACGGCTTTTGCGAGCATGGTTTTACCTGTGCCCGGAGGGCCTACAAGCAAAACACCCTTCGGCATTGATGCACCTACATCGGAATATTTCTTGGGATTGTGCAAATAATCGACAATTTCTGACAGGTTCTCTTTCGCCTCGTCCTCACCTGCAACATCGGCAAACCTTATTCCGTCGCTCGACGGAACATAGACCTTTGCGTTGCTCTTGCCCAGTCCGAAGGACATTGCATTCGGTCCGCCTGCCTGTGACATCATTTTTTTACCTACATACTGACCAAGTGCGGCAAAAATCAGAATCGGCAAAATAAACGAAAGGAAGAAACTCAAAAGCGGCGACATTCCTTTTTCAATGTTTCGGGTGAATTTAGCTCCCGACTCATAAAGACGGTCGGTCAGGTTCGGGTCATTCATTTCTCCGGTTTTGTAAATCTGCTTTTCATCCTTATCCGTGAAAATGATTTCGGAATCATTGACTTCAACGCTTCCGATACTTTTCTCCTCAATCATCTTCATGAACGTACCGTAGTCCACTTCTTTCACCCTTGTATTTGTAATAAGCGGTGCAACAACCATGTTGAAAATGAGAATAATCAGTAAAACTATTCCGTAGTAATAAATAATCGGTTTTTTGGGTTGTTTAACTTCTTTCATAACCTTAACTCCTCCGCAATAATAATCCTGTATAATAAGATTATTATGATGTTAAAGCCATGATATTATGAATATATAACGTAAAAAATAACCAATTATGAACTTTTTTACCGATTTATACATTTAGATTATTTTGTAGTTTAAAATGGCAGTAAAATACCCTGTGATGATACGAATAACACACCATAGCTTAACCCTCGTACCCTCTCGGGTTCATGTCTCGCACAAAAATAAACCCCAAAAGGGCAAAAGAAAAACCCTGAAACCACGTAGCTACGTCATTTCAAGGTTATATCTTTGGTGCGAGAGACGGGACTTAGCGTCTGCTGCGGCTGCGCCTTGCATGCTGATGGCTCGCCGACCGTCGCTTAGCGACAGTACCCGGCTCACCGCTCCTCGCTAAAAACAGTCCACAGGACTGTTTTTTAACGCTCAGACCCTCTCGGGTTCAAGTCCCGCGTAAAATAAAAAAGAGCCGCTGTTGCGACTCTTCTTTATTTGAAAGTAGTGACCAATTCTGATACCAAATGCACACCCCTCGTATAAATCGTTAAAAGGTGTGCCTTTCGTTAAAAAGTGCAACTGTACTACCGTCTTTCATGCGCATAGGAATAGGTGTCCACCAAGTTCTTAGTATATGAAATTTGCAGATTATTCTTGGATTTGGCTCAAATCAAATGCACCGTTCTCAATCAACTTCAAAATTGTGTCTACCAAGTTGTTTTTTACAGTTTCACTTTCATTTTCAACGCCAGAATACTCTACATAAATAGTGTTCTCTCCCATATCAAAGGTTGCATAATATATTACGGTTTTGATGCCTTGACTATTTGACTTTGTTACGAAATATCCTGCATTGATATCAACGCCGTCTACACTTGAAGTGATTGTATTTCCATCAATGGTAGTATCTAATAGATTTACACCCTGTTTAGATACTACAATTCTTGTATCACCAATTTTTCCCTCAAAACCCAGAATATTATGATTGTCAGCATCAAAGTAAGCATCTGCGGTAACAGGCAAGTCTGAAAAAAGCATTTCAATCTCAGCATCGCTCAAAGGTCTTGTTGTTACATTTAAGTTAATTGAAGATGGTGATAAGTCATTTTTAACAAAAGTAATTGTTTCTCCACCATTCAGCGTGGCAATATCGTTTTTTGTACCAAACAGATTGCTTTGAAAAACTCCCACTCCAATCACAGCAACGAGTACGAAGCAAGCAGCAACAGACACCCATTTTTGCCGATTAGTTATTCTACTTGTTTTTTTCATAGGTTCAGCCTCCTTAATATACTGATTATCGACATTTCCCAATGCCCTTAAAAGTTTCTTTTCTTTCATACAGAGATACCTTCTTTCTCTAACAATTTTTTAAGTTCGTTCCTTGAACGAAATAATGACATCTTGATTTTGCTCTCGCTCATACCATATTCCGTTGCAATTTCTTTAATGGGCGATAAATACCAATATCTTCTCATAAAGATTTTTCGCTGTTCCAATGACAGGGAAGAAAGAAAGCGGTTGAGAATATCTGTTAGAGCAATTTCTTCAACAATGTTTTCTGTACTATCCAACGATGGTATGCACTCTTGTATTTCATCAAAAATCAATGGCATTTGCCCGCCATTACGTTTCTTTGCATTGAGCAGTTCGTACCTGTCCAAAGATAAGTTGCGAGTAATCTTCCCTAAAAAAGTTTTTAGGACAGATGGACGGTTAGGCGGTATGCTGTTCCAAGCTCTTAAATAAGTATCATTTACACATTCCTCGCTGTCCTCGTCATTACGAAGAATATTAAAGGCTATGTATCTGCAATACTTTCCATATTTTTTTGAAGTTTCAGATATAGCAGTTTCGGAGCGCTCCCAATATAAATCTACTATCTGCTTATCATCCATAGGTTTCTCCTCCTTCCCTTAGTATTAAAGCCTTTCACCCTAATAGACGGGGAAAATGTGTCATACGTCACTAAATTCAAAAAAATCTTCCTCATTTTTTAAATTATATCATTTACTTGTGAGTTTTTCTATTTTGTTTATGTATCGAAAAAGCCTTGCAAATCAAGGACTTTATAAAAAGAAACTGGACACCAATCAAGATACGCATTGTATCAAAATTGGTGTCCAGTTATGGTGCGAGAGACGGGACTTGAACCCGTACGGGATTACCACACGCCCCTCAAACGTGCGCGTCTGCCGATTCCGCCACTCTCGCATTCAATTGTCGTTCCCTCAAGGAACGCTTGATATTATATCAGATTCATTTTTGTTTGTCAACTGTTTTTGAAATAAATTTAGGCCTTTTTCATAATTATTTTTTAAAAACCTTCCGACAGCGATCAAGCCGTCGGAAGTGATTTTATTTTGCTGTCAAAAACAATTTTTCTAAACTCACGGCGTAATTGTATGCCGCCTTTTATTTCTCCTCAAAAACATATTCACCCGAACCGAGGCGAATAATCGCACAGCCGTCCTTGCACTCATACTCATCGAAGCTGTGTTCAACGCCGTTTATTGTAACCTTTTCGCCTATAATCGGAAGTCTCAGCTCGGTCGCCACCGGAACGGTACATTTATATATAAGGTTTTTCTCGTTGCTCCATTCGCTCACAATAAGTCCCGAGGCGGAATCATAGCTTGCCTTAACATATGTCATGCGCTGCTGTCCGTCGGGAAGCTCCTCGGCGGTTCTTGTATCAATTCTCGGCCGAAGAATAACAGTTTCAAAGCCCGGCATTCCCGGCTCAATGCCTGCCATATAGCGATACATCCATTCAACCACCGAGCCGTAAGCATAGTGATTGAATGAGTTCATGCCGACATCTCCAAAGCCGTTTTCCTTTGTATAAGAATTCCAGCGTTCCCAAACGGTCGTTGCGCCCTGGTCGATACTGTAAATCCAAGACGGCTCATTGCGCTGCATAAGGAGCGTATATGCCATTTTATCCTTACCGTATTTTGAAAGCGTCGTGCAAAGATTATATGTTCCGAGGAAGCCCGTCGAAAGTCTGTTGCCGTTCGCCTTTATCTGCTCAACAAGCTCGTCGGCGAGAACTTTTGCATAGTCGGCATCAACAAGGTCAAAGGCAAGCGCAAGGATTTTATCGGTTTGGGTCTGTCCGATGAGCTTTCCGTCCTTCATGTAATTCTCAACAAAGTAAGCATAAGCCTGTTTTCTCAGCTTCTTATAATGCTCGGTTCTGTCGGATTTACCGAGAACGTCGCTCATCTTTATCATAAGGTCAATATCGTGTACAAAATAAACGGACGAAACATACGTTTTGTCGCACTGATCATATGCAAGCCAGTCACCGAAGCGAGCGTTTGCGCCTGCCATGCCGAACTTATCAACGAGCTGAGCAATGTATTTCTCCATTGACGCATAATGCGTTTCAAGAAGCTCAATATCATTATACATAACATACATGTTATAAGGCACGATTATGCCTGCATCTGTCCACGCCGCTTCATTCTCCGCATGGCAGCAAAACGTTTTGGGAATAACCTCAGTATATCCGCCATCGTCACCCTGAGAATCCCGGGCATCCTGGATCCACTTGCGGAAAAATTCCTTGACATCTGCATTGTAAGCAGCCGTTATGCTGAACGCCTGCGCGTCTCCTGTCCAGCCATAACGCTCATCACGCTGAGGGCAATCGGTCGGCACACTCAGATAGTTACTGCGTTGACCCCAAAGAGTATTTGAAATAAGCTTGTTGACAAGCTCGTCGGAGGTTTCAAGCGTTCCTATTTCTTTCGTAACAGAGCCGACAACCTCAGAAATAAAATCAAGTATTTCAATATCCTTCGTCGAGCTTATCTGAACATAACGATAGCCGTAAAAAGTAAATGAAGGTCTGTAAACCTCCTCATTCTTACCGCTGAGTACATATGTTTCCTTCGCAAGCGCGGTTCTGAAATTGATGGTATAAAGTGATCCTTTTGCACCGTCATTTCCTCTTGAAATTTCACCGCTGTCGTTCAAAAACTCGGCATAGTGAACATTAACAAATGTTCCTCTTTCGCCTTTAATGGTCAGCTTAGCCCAGCCGACCATTTCCTGACCGAGATCAATGATAAGCTTTTGACCCTTTTTGAGCGTTAGAGGAAAAGATTTGGGATTGTCGCAGATATTTATCTCACCGTAATAGGAGCCGTTATAATTAACACCGTCATAAACCGTGAGAGTTTTTGCTCTCAGACTTAATTCATCACGAACTTGAACCTTAGGACCGATAAAAGGAGTCAACACACCGTCGAAATAATCACAAACCGTCGCCTTGCGAACCTTTTTCGGCACAAATCCTACTGTTGAAATCTCATCATAACCGTTCTCTGTTGCATCACAGTATTCTCCGTCCCAGATGTCAGCCAAGCGAACCGGTCCGCCGACCGTTGCGTCCCAGTTTTCGTCTGTTACAAGAATTGATTTGCCGCCATGCACAATATTTGCAATGAAAGCGGGCGGATTTGCACCGTATGTACTCTGAACAATTCTGCCTGAATACCAGCCTGCCGATACCACTGCAAGGATTCGATTCTTTCCCTCATGAATATACTTTGAAACATCATAGACGTAGTAAAAGGCACGTTTGTTATAATTTGTCCAGCCCGGTTTCATCTCGTCATTGCCGACGCGCTTGCCGTTAATGTAGATATCAACAATACCGAGAGCCGAAAAAATCAACTCGGTTTTCGCGTCGCTTACGATATCAAAATCACTCCAAAACATCGGTAATCCGTTATTATCGACAATTTCGCAATGCTGATTTACATAAGGGATTCTGCTGCCCCACGGATTTTTTGAAGCGTCAAAATAGTTTCGAAATTCTGTGTAAATAAACTTTGCGTTATTCCATATTTTTTCCATGTTGTCCTCCTGTAAAAAGGACAGAAACTAAAGCCTTTATTATGCTCTTGCTTCTGTCCTTTAATGCCTTTAATTATTTTGTAAGGAAATACCAAACGATATCAATAACTCTGAAATCCTTAAGAACCTTTACGAGGAACTTAACAATTGTGTCGGCAAGAAGAGTCGTTGCTCCGCCGAGATCGACAAAACGGTTTGTCTCCGCCTCGGGTGCGCCGTCATATTCAAGGGTGAACGGCTGAGTATAGATAACTCCGCCCTCGCCTACGATTTCGGCTCTGACATATGAGCCGATCTCCTCTGAATAATCATCAAGGTCAATCGTGTTGCCCGTTGCAATTACCTTGCCGTCGGCAATCCAGTGAACCATATATGCGTCCTGAGTGCTGATCGTGATAGTGTCCTCAACATCATCAACGGAAACATCCTTTACCTTAGGAGTAACCGCTTCCTGATCAAAAGCAAAAATCGTGCGCTGCTTGCCTGCATTTTCTTCCTCAACGATCTTGCTGTAGGTCTCGGCAAAGCTGTCCGCCAGCTCAAGGCCTACACCTGCCGCTTTAAGCTCCTCGGCCCATGACTGAAGCTCGGCCTTGCTGCCCATATAGTAGCTTGCGGCAAAGAAAGCTCCGTCCTTCATAGCAGTTTTAAGCTCGGGAATTGTCTTTTCAGGCATACACATGAGGGTATAGCCGGAATTGATGATGCCCTCGTTATGAGAATCCGATGTTGCAAGACCGAAAACGTTTCTGCCGGTCGGAACAACCTTTTGAAGCAGGAGATCCCAAAGCTTTCTGTCGTAACGGGTTCTGTAGTCGCCCTTGCTGTTCACGTCGATACCGAGACATGCCGGGTATTTTTCGAGAATGTTTGCAAACTTATCAACTACATACTTGAACTTAACATTATCCGTGTTATAGGCCTCATCATAGTTGGCAACATTTCTTGCTCCGCTGTACTCGCCCGGGTGATTGATTACGCAGAGTCCGCCGAGCTTATCAACATTCTTAATCGGGGTCTCATAGTCACTTGTACCGCCGATTGTGTCGTTACCGTAATTAACAAACCATGAGCAAACGTGAGCATTGTTGAACGAGGTCGGGTTCTGCTCGTTGCCGAAAGGCACTCTGAGCATCGAATTTTCGGCATTGCCGTTATCGTCATACTCGGTATAATAGTTGCCGTCATATGTATATTCCCTGCCGTCTGAGGTTTCGCCCTTTGACGAAAGAACCTCAATAGGAAGTTTTCCTTTTCTGACGCTCATTGCAATCTTAACAGCCTTGTTCGTTGAGGGATCATCCCAGCCGTAGTCCGTTGTGCCATGGTCGGTGACTGCAAGAATATCGAAATTATGGTCATAATGCTTTTCAACGGTTTCTTTCTTTGTCAAAGCACCGTCCGTGCCTGTCGTGTGACTGTGAAGATCCGTCTTGTATTGCTTATAGGTACTCCAGTCAACGTTGGCATAGGTGCTGTTGATTTTGTAATCAACGTCCTTGTCGATCGCAAACGAGCAAAGAGCCGTACACGATGTTGCAATTGCGGCAGACATGAAAATTGAAATGGCTTTTGTAAGTTTTCTGTTCATGATTATCCTCCGTATTATTTGATGATTTTATCGAGTAGTGCTTTTATATCAATATCTTTATTCTGCGTGTCGGAATTTTTCTCCGTCAGCGGAACAATGATTTTGTTGACCTGATCGTTATAAAGGAACTGCGGAAAATCATCGCTTTCATTTACCGTCGGCTGACTGCCATGCTGAGCAAGCCACCATGTAAAATCATAATAGCCCGGCGTGTACCATGTGTGCATCATATCTTTGATAAACCATGTGTATTCGGGATAAATACAGGTCGATGCGTCAATGGCATTGTCACAGGAAATATGGTTGTGACCGTCGGCAACACACTGGGTATAGCCCTCGGGGAGCGTCGCTCCGAAATCGGCACAGGTTGCGCCGAGCGAGGTCCTCGCCGTATCTATCAAAAAGTCACTTTGATAGGCGTCGTTTTTCAGCACCGGAACCGCTGCCTTACCGTAATTTGAAATAATTGCAAGCTTCATTCCGTGATTCATGGCTTCATCGAGAATTTCCTTTGTGCTGTCCATAACTCCGTAGTGATAGGCGTCAAGCTTTTTGATAAGAGTCGCATTTTCGACCTCATCAAGCATATATTCCTTTGCCTGTTCATAGTACTCATTGGGAACGAACGTCCATATGCCCGTCAGATTTCCGAAAAGATCTCTCAGACAGTCCTCATAAAGCACATCCTTGCCTCTTGTAAACACCGTATCAAGCTCGCCGCACACGGGCGAAAGAAGAAATCCGGAAAGCGCATAGAAAATGCAACGATAAAAAGCAGTCACAGGATCGCTGCCCTCAATGAAATTTCCGATATAATTCATTACTGACTTTGTTTTTATATTGAGGTCACCCGTGAAAAGTCCGCCGACAAGATTTATTCCGTTAAAAGCCGATGACTGCATTATTACCGTATCGACGCTTCCGTAGCCGTACTGCTTAAGATAGGTCATAATGACTGCGCCGCCCATGCTCTCGCCCTTGAGAACCACTTTGTCATGGCGAGTGAGTTCCTTAGTCTTTTCGATATATTCGTTAAGCTCCGCGGCAATTTCAAAAACATCCTCACGCCAATCGTAATTAAAGCGATTGTCACAGCGATACCCGTGCTCCGAGGTCGGGTCAACCCTGAATTTGACATCAACCGTTTCGTTGAGCGGATCGCCGTTATCGTCGCAGGCAACGTCCTTCATCGTATCATTGAGAATTTTGCTCAAAGAGCCTGCAAACCCCTCATAATCACCGGTTATTTTGAGCATAACCGTCGGAACGATAAGCCTCGCAACGGCAGATACTATCACCGAGGTTTCGGGCATGAAAACGTTATATTCCTCCTCGGTTCCGGGATTTGCAACCAGGTCAGTCATCGCAAATCCGGTAACATAAACGATCGGAGTATACGAACAGCCGCATTTGTCTGTTGCGTATGAAGAAAATGATGCGGCACTGACCGAAAAAGTCAGCAAAACCGCAAGAAAAACAGAAACCGCTTTTTTCATAGAAGTCCTCCCCGGTTTGTTATCATAATAAAAATCTTAGGCAGATTTTATACACCCACGTCCGGCTATGTTCGCACCGTCCCGTAAATGTTTTCGGAAATACCGAAAAACTGTCCGCATTGTCCCATTTCTGATTTCTTTTGTATTATATCATAAGTTTTAATCAATATCAATTCTTTTTTTTTTGAAATTGTCATAGTCATTTATACGGAGTGATGCAAATGACAAACGCAAAAAAGCTGCTTACAAATACACTTCTGCTGACGGCTGCGGCATTCCTGATGAAAACGGTCGCCGTCAGCTTTAACGTTTATCTGACAAATAAAATAGGCGCAGACGGAATCGGTCTTTTTCAGTTAATCACCGCCGTTTACGGCATGTCAATAACCTTTTCCGTTGCCGGAATTCGCCTTGCCGCTATGAGAATCGTCGCCGATAATATAGCTCTCGGAAAATATAACGACAGACAGATAATGCGCCGCTGTCTTGTTTATTCATTTATCTGCGGCACCGTTATTGCCGCCCTTTTGGCAGGCTTTTCGGAATTTATCGGTTCAAGATGGATCGGCGACGTGCGAAGCGTTCCGTCGCTTAAAGTGCTCAGCCTGAGTCTGCCGTTCGTTGCGATGTCGGCAGCGCTTAACGGATATTTTACATCGGTAAAGAAGATCGTCCGCTATACTGCCGTTCAGCTTTCCGAACAGGTTTTTAAGATTGTTATAACTGTTTTTTTGCTGAAATCGGTTATAACTCACGGACTTGAAGCCTCATGTACAGCAATAGTTTTCGGCATTTCCTCGGCGGAGTTTTTTTCACTTGTCTGCTCATATACGCTTTATCGCTTTTCCGTATGCAAGCCAAAAGAGACGGAAAACGGGCGTGACATTTGGAAAAGAATTTTAAAGATTTCAATTCCCGATACTGTAGGCTCGGAGATGCGTTCAATTCTTATGACCGTCGAGCACCTGCTCATCCCTGTCGGCTTCCGCAAATCGGGCAGCGATCCGCAGACGGCGCTTGCGAACTATGGTGTTATTCACGGAATGTCGCTTCCGCTCGTTCTCTATCCCTCCGCCCTGCTCTCGTCGCTCTCCGGACTTCTTGTGCCCGAGATATCTGCTCTGCACATTTCGGGGAACAAGCCGAGAATAAACTACATGATAGCCCGAGTCCTTCATCTGACGATGATTTTTTCAATCGGCACTGCAGGAATAATGTATTTTAACGCAAAAAGGCTGTCATTTGCGGTTTATGGCAATGACAGCGCTTTCTTATATATTCAAATTCTTTCGCCCTTGATTCCTGTTATGTATTGCGACATGTCCGTTGACGGAATGTTGAAAGGGCTTGACCAGCAGGTCAGCTATATGAGATACAATATTATCGACGCTTCCATATGCGTCGTTCTCGTTTACCTGCTGGTTCCGATTTTCTCCGTAAAGGGTTACGTCATCGTTGTATTCGTCAGTGAGATAATCAATTTTATCCTCAGCTTCAGACGGCTGACAAAGGTCAGCGACGTTAACATCTCTTTTTTCAAAGATATTTTCATCCCGATTTTTTGCGTTATCGGTGCAAATCTTTCAAAAAACTTTATTTTCTTCTTTTTCAACATAACTAATTTCAAACTTGCCGCTTCCCTTGAAATTATTGCGGCAGTTATCCTATACACCGGAATGATAGTTCTTTTTCGTTCCATAGACAAGGAAGAACTTGATTGGATGAAATCTCTTGTCAAATAAAACGTTTTTCGATATACATTTTTATTTTTCCCATCTTATATTCAAGTTTTTCACAAAACCTGTTTACACCAATCAGGCAGAAAAGTTTTCTCTGCGCTATTCCTATCAATGAGCATCCGAGCGTTACCGCAAGTGAGATACCGATGACAACAAGTACCGATACCGGAGCTGAATACCTGCCGACCCAAGTAAAATTGCCGACTATCCATTTATAAAAAATGACCTCATGAGTATGGATAAGATAAACAGCAAGAGATGCCGAGGCAAAAGCTGCAATTAGCTTTCCGATTTTTGGCTTCACATTTATTTTGACTCCGAGAATCAGAACAAAAATTGCCGTTGAAGCAACAACAACAGTAATTGAGCTGTAGTCTCCAAGCGTAAAAATCTTGTCCCCATAGGATCTGAACTGTTCCGGAATATATGTAAAAATAACGTTGCACATAATTGACAAAGCAGCAGCCGCGAAAAGAATTCCGCATTTTATATTCAATCCGTATTTTTTGATATACGCTCCGATAAAATACATTGTTGTTATCCAAACAAAGGACTGACCTACAGATACTCCTCCGATAAGAAATGTATCCTCTCCTGCAACAGTCGTAATTACCGAAAATGCCGTAAGAGCGCAAATCAGCATCCACGAGAACTTTTTCTTATCAAGCGATTCAATCAACCTGTTAAAAAACGGGGAAAAAATGTAAACAGCAAAATATACGCTCATGTACCAGTACTTTGAAAAGCAGATCGGAAACAAGAATCCGAGCGACGGAAAGCTGAGCATGCTTGTATCCTTGCTTATAACAAGAGCCGCTGCAAAGCATGCCACTGAGTAGAAAAAAACATCAAACCATAAAGAAAACAACCTTTTTATTTTCACGGTTTTTGTACAAAGAAGGTATCCGGTACAAAGCGAAAATAAATTGATGCAACACCCTGCAACAGCGTTCAAGATCTTCTGAGATATTTCTGTCGACAATCTTAAACTGCCTTCTATCACTCCACCCATTCCCGTTATGTGCAAAACCACAACAAGAAACATCGCGAAAATCTTTAATAAATCTATATTATAATTCCTTGAATCTAAGATTTGAGCTTTGTTTTTCATTCTATTCACCTGCCATGTTTAACAATGAAATTTTAACACAGAGCTTTTAAAATGTCAACAAAGCATAAACGTTGGTTTACGACGCCTTCAGTCTCAATCTGAGCTTATCGGCAATCATTGCAATAAATTCAGAATTTGTCGGCTTACCTCTTGATGATTGAATCGTATAGCCAAAGTATGAGCTTAACACATCAACGTCGCCTCTGTCCCACGCAACCTCAATGGCGTGGCGAATTGCTCTTTCAACTCTCGATGAGGTTGTTTTGAATGTCTTGGCAACCGTAGGATAAAGAAGCTTCGTTACAGAGCCCATCATCTCGGTATTGTTTATTGAAAGAATGATTGCTTCTCTCAAATACTGATAACCCTTGATATGTGCAGGCACACCTATCTGATGCATGATCTCGGAAACGACAACCTCAAGATCATTCTCTGTTCTCTCATGTGTGCACGTGTTTTTCCAGCCCGCAAGCTGTGTAATTCGCTGGGCAATTATGTTTGCATCAACAGGCTTGAGAAAATAATAATCTGCGCCGCTGTTGAGAATTTCACTTTCAAAACGCATATTATCCACGCTTGAAAGAACAATCAGCATCGGCTTTTTCCCGTCCTTCATCTCCCGTATCTGCTTGATAACGCCCAGAGCGTCGACATGAAGCATGAATGCATCCATGATTATTACATCCGGCTTTTCATACTTCATTTTGGTCAGAACCTGCGCGCCGTCCTTGTCCGAAAGCAATGCATTGTAGCCGTAGGACGAGAACTCCCTGACGCAGTTCTGACCGAACTCGTTGTTTTCCGCAATTAGTATTTTGACCTTATTTTCCATAAAACGCACCTCCGTGATTTCGTTTCACCGATATACTACCATTTTATGGCATTTATGTCAATAGTTATTTGCCATTTTTTACCAAAAAAATTTTTGATACAATTATGCCTTGTGAAAAAACTATAAAAATGTTGTTGAAGAATGAAAAATAAACGCTCTCTCAAGTGCTTTTGCAAGAAAGAGAGCGCTTTTTGTTTAACCGATTTTTGCACCATATTTGCATTTTGCGTCCGAGAAAATCGGAGTTTGATGTTATTTGAAGCATTTTATCCGTTAGTTATATATGCCCGTATATTATTTTACGAGACCTTGAGATACTCCTCCACTCCCTCGGCGGTATCGGTCATATCCTGCGCAAAAATTCCGTAGCCCTCGGCAGGGTCATCAACAAAGACATGTGTGACCGCTCCGACCAGCATCCCGTTTTGAATGATCGGACTGCCGCTCATTCCCTGGACTATGCCGCCGGTTTTTTCAAGCAGCACTGGATCGGTAACACGCAGAACAAGGTTTCGCCGGTTATCCTTGCTGTCAAAAATCTTTTCAATCTCAATATCGTAATAATCCGAGCCGCTGTCGTCCACAGTACATATGATTTGGGCAGCACCGGTTTTCACCTCTTGACGAAGAGCGACCGGAACGACCCGACTGCTTTCGTCAAAGGAATCCATTATTCCGTAAACACCTGTTTCGCCGTTAATATAAAGGCTTCCTATGGTGCCGGCGGAGAAAACTCCGCACAGCTCGCCGGCGCTGCCGCTTGTGCCCTTATAGCACCCCTTTATCTGAGCTTCGACCGCATCTCCGCCCGAAAGGGGCATTATTTCTCCCGTATCTGTATCACACACGGCGTGACCGAGACCCGCAAAAATTCCGTTTGTTCTGTCATACCAGGTAACCGTACCGATCCCCGCAGTGCTGTCTCTTATCCAAAGACCGCCCTTGTAGGTTGAGTCCTCCGAACAAAGAACGGGAGTGAATTCAATCTCTCTCGTCTTAGCTTCCCGCTCAATTTTCAGCTTTAGAGTTTTGCCGTTACTTGATGCAAATATTGCCGAAAGCTCACGGTTTCGATAGACTTCAACACCGTCAACGGAGATTATCATGTCTCCCTCTTTAAGCCCTGCCGACTTGCCCGGGCTGACGTTACCCGACGCAGTTGTTACTGCGTCAATACGGATAACCATTACGCCTTTTGTATACAGGCGAATTCCGAAAGCGTTTCCTCCGGGGACAACGTATTTTCGGCGTGAGACCTTAACCTTTGCGGATTTAATGGGAAAAACATTAAAGAGCTTAACGGAGGTCATGTATTCGGTTTCGACGGGAGAAGCATCCTCTGCCGCATGGTTCACAAGAGCTTGACAGACGTATGTTTTTCCGACATTCATTTCATCATATTCGCCAATCGTCATTTCGTCCGGGATACGGACATACCCCACAATAACGAGCATCATAATAACGCCCGTAACGAAAAAACAGATCATACTGATTATCCGAACACACTGCTTCAATTAAAAAGCACCTCCGGTTTTAATTTATCCCGAAGGTGCTTTTTTATTCAGTTTTTAAAATCAATATGTACAAAATGATTAAAATCATTATCAATCCGTAATCGGTTGATTTTCAATCATAGCTATCATGTCCATATAATATTTGAGCAGTGATTCTTCGTCAACGCCTATTCCTATCGCATTGCCGTGATCACCCGTGCTGACCGGCATAACGTTCCATATTCCTGTCTTGATATTATTCGGGTCGTAATCCGTATGAGCATCACCGAACGGATATTGAGCCGCAACAACGTTAACGAGTCCGTCATTGGGTTTCCACGATTCGTCAATCGGGAACGGCGCATCGGGATTTGAGGAATATACGCCCATCATCTCTGAATATGCACGGAGAATAAACAGTGTGCTCGGCAAAGCGATTTGCGCCTTACCGGTTATAGGGCTGTCCACGGTAGTTCTGAACGCATAGGAATAATAATAGACATTATCATCAAGAGAAATCCTGTCGTTAAGTGCTTTTGCACCTTCACATGAAAGGTCAAACGCAACGTTATCATACTTCTGCTGCAGTATTGTATGCAGCGCTTTATAAACATGGTTGACCGTTGTCTTCTCTCCGGGAACAAACGTCAGTCCGAACTGCTCAAGATGGAAATCAACATATCCGTTGAGCGGCGAACGTCCCAGAACGGCAGCATATAGGAACAAAGCTATTTCGCCTATTTCGATAAGGTTAAGGTCATCGGCTATATAAGCAAGCGTTGTTCCGTTATTCGGAGTGCAGATTGTGGTAACGGAATTCACCCAATTTGCTTTACCGCCTGTAAAGAGCGGAGAAATATCATTGGGATCAGTGGCTGCAATCTCGTCCGGATCACCTTTTGAAAGAAGACCCTGCAAAAGTCTGATTGTATTTCCGCCGAAGGAATGTCCGATAAGATTCACCTTATTCATAAGGTCATTTTCATCCTTCTCGCCCCAGTTTTTAACAATCGGCTCTGTGTAAGTTCTGCCATAGCGAAGATGATTGTGTCTCTTTGAATGAGCCTCGCCATAGTCAACACGTGTGCCGGTCAACTGTGCAAAAAGCTCGCACGCCCTGTCCCAGTTACTTGAGAAGGGACCTACAGAAGCATCTCGACATTCAATGCCGTTTTCTCTGAGCTTCTGCATAAGATAGCATGAGGTCGCGCCCCAATAGGAAAAGTCCTGATTTATGCCCTCGTCCTCGCCCCAGCCGAGAAATCCGTGAACAAAAATATAAGGGTAGCTTTTGTCCGTCTCGCCGGATTTATCCTCCGGCACAACAAAGCCCGGAACAAAGCTTACAAATGCCATGACCAATGCAACCCAAGCAGCAACTAAAGACTTAAACATAGACACACCACGCCCTCTTTTATTTTTAATTTAATAATATGATATTTTTGTCGTTTTGTCAAGAAAAACCGCGTTAAAGCCGTTTATATGTTTTTCTTAAATGTCAAAAATATTTATACCCGTAACAGGATGAACCCGACGGTTCATTTTGCCGTCGATAATATTGACAAAAATCTCCGCCGTAACTCCGATAATTGCCTCGTTGAGATGTCCGCCTACAACGTTGCAGTCTTCTCCCGAGAAAGCGGCATGCAGATGTAAATACGGCTTGCCGTCTTTCCTTGTCATGTTTCCGAGCAGCGAAATGATCTCCATCGGCTCGTCAAAAGTTTTCGGCATATATTCACCCTTTTTGACATCGTAGAAACCGACAGTCGCACGGCTGACCGCTCCGATGCCGTTTACCTGAGCAAATTCTATGTTCTCTTTTTCGCAAAGCTCAAGCAAAGACTTTATGATATCCTCGCCGATGCTCAGTCTTACACTTATAGTATCACCGTTTTTTCTGTAATGCATAATAACCGCCCTTTCCGGACAAATTTCGTCATTTGAGAATTGACAATTTCTTAAATAAATAATAATATATACTTAAATAAAATGCAAGTTTTTTTGAAAGGAAGTCCTGTATGACAAAAATTATTTCTCTTTTTATTTCAATAATAATGTTTCTTTTTCCGATGCTTAATATTCCCCATGCCGATGTCAATAAGGAAAGCTTCAACACGGAATATACAAATGTTTTTGTTCACGGCTTTTCCGGCTGGGGAGAATACGACGATGTTTACAAGCTTTTCCCGTACTGGGGAGTCAGAAACGGTGACCTCATGGAATACCTCAATGCCCGCGGCTTTGATTGTCATGCCGCGACGGTTGCTCCTGCCGGCAGTGCATGGGACAGAGCATGTGAGCTTTATGCCCAGCTCATGGGCACCGTCACCGATTACGGCGAAGCTCACAGCAAAAAATGCGGTCACGCCCGCTTCGGCAAAGATTATTCCGAATGCCGTCTCATCAACGATTGGAGCGCAGAGAAAAAAGTAAATCTTTTCGGTCATTCCTTCGGAGGAGCAACCGTAAGAATGTTGGCGGAGCTTATGGCAAACGGTGACGAAGGTGAAAAAACAAGCTCCGACGTTTCACCGCTCTTCACGGGAGGTAAATCGAGCTGGATATACAGCATTGTAACTCTTTCCTCCCCTCACAACGGAACAACGGCTTACTGCGTCAGTCACAATGCGGCAGCGGCAATCGTGAACGGCTTCAACTCCGCCGCAGCAATCATTCCAAAATTTTCGGACAACGCACTTTACGATATGATGATTGACAATGCAATGGCTCTCAACAAGCGAATATCAACAGTTTCCTGCATTTACTATTTTTCGTACGCCTGTGACGGAACATACCGTGACGAGGACGGCAACTGCCTCCCCGACAGCAAGCTTATAGCTTCTCAATATACTCAGACAGCAAAAATCCTTTGCTCCTTCACGGGCACAACTCCGGGCGGATATGTAATTGACGAAAGATGGCAAGCAAACGACGGCCTTGTAAATACATATTCGGCTCTTGCTCCCATCGGAGCACCGTCTGTTCAATATGACAGCTCAAGCGTTAAAACCGGCGTTTGGAACGTGATGGGAATTATCAAGGGCGATCATACAACACTTCAAGGTGCACAAAGAGAAAACTTTAACGGCAGGCTGTTTTGGGTCGAGCTTCTCTCTATGATCAATTCTCTTTAATATCAGGGGGGATTGACAAAAGCGCAAAATAATTATATTATTAAAATACCAAAAACACAGGAGGGTACTACCATGAACAACGAAACCGGCAAACAGCTTATCAAATCAGCAACTGCGGTTCTCTGCGTTGCAGGCATTTGCATATCGGCAGTTATTTCGACCAATAAGGTCGCAGACACAATTAAAGCCACGGCGACCTCATCACAGGTTCAGCAGGGCGGTGCTTCTTACGGCACAGACAGTACACCGACAGATTCGCCTATCATTGACAGCGGTGCAAACGGTGACGCCGTAACCGATGCGGCAGGTACAAATCAGACCGATGCCGCTCAGCCCGACAGCACTCAGTCAGGCGACGCAGGATCAGTCTCGTCACAGACAGGTGCAAGCTCATCAAACAATCAGACAGCGTCAAAGCCGAGCGGAAACAAAAAAATGAGTAAGGCTGAAATAATCAACTATTGCAATACCGCTCTCAACAAGGCAAAGGCGGCAAAGGTTGGCTACAACAAGAAGATGGTAAGAGAGGTTAAAGGAAGTACAGACGGTATTTCTCCGAGTCTTATCAAGCTTGTTGCCGTAAACAAAAATACAACAATGAAAAAAGGCAGCGACAATATCAAGGACGATTTCCCTGCAGCAGGCTTTGACTGGTCGAGCAAGCTCAGAGAGCAGGATGTTGTAAATGCAACAATCAAAACAAGCGGTCAGTATTATGAAATCAGACTTACGCTCGGCAAAGAGCAGAATCCTGCCAAGGGTGAAAAGAGTAGCTACGGCAGAGTAATGTCTGTTATTGACGCTGCGGAAGCAGGCAAAATGGTTCCGGGCATCAAGTCCATCAACATGAACTATCACGACGGTTATGTTTATGCAAAGGTTGATTCAAAGACCGGCAAGCTCGTTGCCGCCGAGTTCTCCGCCGCCGCAGATATCCAGGCAAATATCACAATTTTCGGCAGCGTTTCCGTCAAGGATATCGTCAGCACGGAAACATTCACAAACATTGTTTGGTAATCTAACGGAATATAAAATTAACGCTCTCTTGCATATGTAAGGGAGCGTTTGGTTTTGGTATTAGGTTAATAAATCGGAAAAAACAATTGAGCGTGGGTTCCTCCTATGGGGAAGCTGACTGAGGGAATGAGGTTTCATCAGACTTAAACTCCCTCCGTCACGACTTCGTCGTGCACACTTCTCGCTGCGGCTCGGCCACGCTCCGGCTCTGAACGTCCACCGGACGTTCATTCGCTACCGTCGCGCCGCTTCGCTACCCTCAAGAGGGCGGCCACGAAGTTTTTGCACGGAAAGCAATATTTCATCAGACTTTTCAAGGTGCTGAAACAGAATGTAAATCCCATAATCCAATTATAAAGTCAGCAAAAATTATCCAAGCCTCCCCTTGTTGCAAGGGGAGGTGTCGTCCTTGACGACGGAGGGGATAAAGAAAAGGCAGATTAAAGAATATTTCTGAGGTCAGTAAATCTCAAGGTGCGATGTGGGCATCGCACCCTACGATGAGTGCAAAAAAGAACAAAGTTCACACGCCCACGGCCTTTCAAACAATTCACCGGATTGTTTGAATTCGCCTACGGCGAACCGGCCTTTTCGAGCCCCCCATTGTAAAACAAAAAGGACACCAAAACGGTGTCCTTTTATTTTGGAGCGGATGACGGGGCTCGAACCCGCTACCTCCACCTTGGCAAGGTGGCGCTCTACCAGATGAGCTACATCCGCAAATGGTGCCTTCGGTCGGAATCGAACCAACGACACGAGGATTTTCAGTCCTCTGCTCTACCAACTGAGCTACAAAGGCAAAAGGAAAATGGCGACCCGGAACGGGCTCGAACCGTCGACCTCTAGCGTGACAGGCTAGCGTTCTAACCAACTGAACTACCGGGCCATTGGTGGGAACAACAGGGCTCGAACCTGTGACCCTCTGCTTGTAAGGCAGATGCTCTCCCAGCTGAGCTATGCTCCCATTCGCCATATTTTCTTATTGTTACGCAGCCTTATTGGCTGAGAACGTATGTTATTATACCACAGAATTTGATAATTGCAAGTGTTTTTTTGAAAAAACTTCAATTATTTTATCATCTCTCTGAATTCGTCCTCGCTGATGACCTTTATGCCGAGGTCATTCGCCTTTTGAAGCTTGCTGCCCGCCTCCTCGCCTGCCAAAACAAAATCCGTTTTCTTTGAGACGGACGACGCCGTTTTGCCGCCGAAGCTTTCGATAATCTCCGCCGCCTCGCTTCGTTTGTAGGTCGGCAGTGTTCCGGTCAAAACAAAGGTCTTGCCGGCAAAGCGCATATCCTTGACCTCTTTAAGCGATTTCATGTTAAGTCCTGCCGCCATGAGTTTATCTATAAGTTCTATGCTCTCGGGCATATTAAAATACTCAACAACGCTCTTTGCCATAATTGCGCCGAAGCCGTCAATCGTCATTATCTCATCAAAGCTTGCATTCATCAGCGCAGTCATTGGGCCGAACCGTTCGGAAAGAAGCTTCGCCGCCTTCTGTCCTACATGACGGATTCCCAGCGCAAAAATGAGCTTTGAAAGGTCGTTTTTCTTTGACTCATTGATTGCCGCAACAAGATTATTTGCCGACTGCTCCGCCATTCTTTCGAGTGGAACGATCTGTTCCTGCTTCAAAGCATAGATATCCGCAGGCGTCTTTATCAATCCCGAATTAACAAAAAGCTCGATATTGCTCTCACCGAGTCCCTCAATATCCATTGCGTCACGGGAACAGAAATGAATAAGATTTCGCAAAAGCTGAGCGGGACAATCCGTATTAAGGCAGCGAACCGCCGCCTCACCCTCCTCGCGGACGACCTTTGCGCCGCATGACGGGCAAACTGACGGCATGACGTATGGCAACGATGCACCCGAATGCTCAACAACGTTCAGCACTTCCGGAATAATGTCGCCCGCCTTACGGATAGTTACAGTGTCGCCTATGCGGATATCCTTTTCGGAAATAAAGTCCTGATTATGAAGCGTTGCACGGCTTATAAGCGAACCTGCGACCATGACAGGTTCAAACACTGCCGTCGGGGTCAGAACGCCTGTCCTGCCGACATTTATTTCAATGTCGACGACCTTCGTCTGCTTCTCCTCGGGCGGATATTTAAAGGCAATTGCCCATTTCGGAAACTTTGATGTGCTTCCTAAGGCTTCACGCTGCTCAAAGCTGTCAACTTTTATAACCGCACCGTCAATATCAAACGGCAATGTTCCTCTTATATCGCCTATTCTCTCAACCTCTTTAATTGCATCCTCAATATTCGTGCACGGAGTATAGAATGGAATCGTTTTGAAACCGAGCTCTTTGATATAATCAAGCGACTGCTTGTGCCCTGTCAGCACCTTGCCGTTTATACGTTGAATATTGAATACGAATATATCAAGATGGCGCTTCGCCGTAATCTTCGGATCTTTCTGTCTGAGCGAGCCTGCCGCCGCATTGCGCGGATTTTTGAACGGCTTCTCCTCGTTATTTTCCTGCTGCTCAACAAGCTTCATAAAGACCTCACGCGGCATATAAACCTCGCCTCTGACCTCTATCTCGTCAAGCTCTCTTTTAAGGCGCAGAGGTATAGAGCCGACCGTGCAGAGATTTGCGCTGACGTCCTCGCCGATAACACCGTCGCCACGGGTTGAGCCTCTTTTAAAAACTCCGTTTTCATATTCAAGCGAAACGGAAAGTCCGTCTATTTTCGGCTCAACAACATAGGTTGCGTTCGGCTCGACCTCTTTAACTCTCTTGTCAAAGGCTCTCAGCTCGTCAAGGCTGAAGGCATCCTGCAAGCTCTCCATTCGCACGGTATGCTCAACGGGCGTAAACTGACCGTCGGCACTGCCGCCGACACGCCTTGTCGGAGAATCGGGCGTGACAAGCTCGGGAAACTTATCCTCAATATCGGAAAGCTCCCTCATCATCTTGTCGTATTCAAAATCCTCAATCTCGGGATTATCCTCGACATAGTATTTGTGGCTGTGGTAGTTAAGGAGATCCCTCAGCTCCTTTGCGCGTTTACTTGATCTTTCAAATTCACTCATAACAGCACTCCATAACAGATTTTAGACTTTTAACCTTTTAAAGGCTGCGTTTTATTTTAATATCATTTAAAGCCGAATATCATAATTTCAATATTCTTTCTTGCCTCTTTATCCCGTTATACCCGCAGCACATTCTCTTGGTTATTATACCAAATTCAAGCACGATTTACAACTTTTATCGAATAATTTCCGCAAAAGTTTGCGGTGTAATTCCGACAACTATGCTTTCTGCTATGCACACGTTGGTTTTATACGGCACAACGGTTACATTGCCCGAATGAATAACATAAGTATTCACAGTTATATTCATCATGATTCGATGATGTGTCTGATTAACTCCCGCCGCCGTGAATTCGTTTTCAAAATCGGTCGTTGTTATTCCCGTCATAACGAATATCATCGGTATTTTCGGTCCTCTGCCGTTGATAATCTGTTCGCTGAAAAGCACGCCGAACGGAATTTTTATAACATATGATTTCATTTGATTTATGTGCTTGTCGATCTCGTCGCCTATATTGTTACCTATTTTGTTAAGATAATATGCGTCGGTCGTAACGGATACGATATTTCCGTTTTTGTCTCTGCCGAATTTTATCAGATCGGCATACCTCACCTTGTCGGTGTCAAGGGAATTCTCAATTCCTGCCGTCGTCGCCGCAGAAGCCGCATTCCTCGCCGAATAATTAACAAGCTCTTTTCGGATGTTCGATATCCGAATTTCCGCCATAATAAGCAAAGCCCCGATCGGAACGATTAGAAGCATCGCAACGATCGGGGAAAATTTTCTTTTTCGTTTCAATTATCTCACCGCCTATTTTATACTATGCAAAAAGGCGTCGGTGAGAAACTAAGCAATCAATATATTAAATCATTGTGCCTAAAATGGCAATAATAAGCGGCGCTAAGAAAGTAAGATTGAAATAGAAGCCCGAAACATCGAACATATCGTCCGAAATGTCCGCGGTTATTTCAGACACATTGAACGGCAGCATATCTGCCGAAGAAATAGTCTGACTTGCATCTTCAAGGTCTGCGGCATACATCTTGAAGCCTACCAAAGACTCGCCGCGATAATAAAAATCAACGTAAGAGTCAAGCATTGCAGCAACTCCGTCGCCGTTGTCTCCCGCAAGCTCGGCGTATTTAAGAAGTTCTTCCTTTGTGATATCTTCGGGATTCATGCCCTCAGGCAAGGTGATAATGCCCTTTTCAACCGCCTTTTTTGCGGTTGCGGCAACGTCGGGCTCAAAATGCTCAACGCTGACCTGTCCGTAAGGCTCAACCTCCTTATCCTCAACGCTTGCAAGCTTCATGCAAGGCATAATGTCATTGTCAAGGACTTCAATAACGGCAAAAAGAAGCTCACCGTAGTCCGAAGCACTGCCGTCATAATCAAGAAAATCCGTTATTCTCATCTTAACCTTCCATGAAGGTATATATATCCAAATGTCTTTTTTATCCATAATCAGCCTTGCATTCACGTCGAAAACAGTTCCCGTGCCCGCAATTTTAAGCTCGTTTTTGCCGTTTTTGTCCGTAAAAATCTTAGCCGCAAGCTTAACATCGGTTATTTTAATTTTACCGAAATCAAGCTCACCGTCGGGAACGGACACGCCTACGGATTTTGTTTCATTCAGCTTTTTAAGAAAATCCTCGGATCTGCTTCCCTCGGCAAAAGCATTGATGCCAAGAAGCGCGGAAACAAGAATTACAACTGTTAAAAGGACACTGATAAATTTTTTCATAAACATTCCTCCTTGATTTAATGATAATACACGCATGCATTATTGTCAAGTTTTTGCGTAAAGGAAAAATCAGTCTCCCGTTTAAGAGAGACTGACAAAATTCTAATATCAATCAAGGAAATCCTTGAGCTTCTTGCTTCTGCTCGGGTGACGAAGCTTTCTGAGAGCCTTGGCTTCAATCTGACGGATACGCTCACGGGTAACATCAAATTCCTTGCCGACCTCCTCAAGTGTGTGCGGATGTCCGCCCTCAAGACCGAAACGGAGAGCCAAAACCTTTGCCTCACGGGGAGTAAGTGTTTCAAGAACGTCATCAAGCTGCTCCTTGAGAAGAAGAATCGAAGCCGCATCTGCCGGTGCCGGAGCGTCATCATCAGGAATGAAGTCACCAAGGTGGCTGTCCTCCTCCTCGCCGATAGGTGTTTCAAGTGAAACAGGCTCCTGAGCCACACGGAGAATTTCACGAACCTTTGAAACAGGCATTGACAATTCCTGTGCAATCTCCTCTGCGCTCGGATCTCTGCCGTTCTTATGGAGAAGCTGACTGTTGGTCTTTTTAACCTTATTGATAGTCTCAACCATATGAACGGGGATACGAATCGTTCTCGCCTGATCGGCAATGGCACGGGTTATAGCTTGTCTGATCCACCAAGTAGCATAGGTTGAAAACTTAAAGCCCTTTGTATAGTCGAACTTGTCAACCGCCTTTATAAGTCCGAGGTTACCCTCCTGGATAAGGTCAAGGAAGTGCATACCTCTGCCGACATATCTCTTTGCAATTGAAACAACAAGACGGAGGTTTGCCTCGGCAAGACGTTTCTTGGCGGCGGCATCGTTATCGTTTATTCTCATTGCAAGATCAATTTCTTCCTCGGCCGTAAGAAGCGGAATACGTCCGATCTCTTTAAGATAAACCTTGACAGGATCGTCTGCTCCCTGATTTTTATCATCAACATCTTCGGTTGCAAGCTCTGCCGACTTGGGCATATCCATATTAAAATCAACATTTTCAAGATCAACGTTTGAAAGGTCGTCAACAAGCTCGATATTCTGATTTTCAATCGTTTCATAGAGCTTGTCCAGATCCTCAAGGTCAAGGTCAATATCGAGAATTGCCTGGTCGATATCCTGAGTTGTGAGCTTGCCGTTCGCCTTGCCTTTTTCAATAAGGTTTTTGAGAACGGTTTTCTTGTCCAAAGGTGCTGTCATTGCATTGTTTTCCATAGCGTTACTCCTTATTTAACTTCCGTTTGGATTTTTGAAAAGATTCCTGAATTCATCGTCGCTCAACTGAGAAACATCGGAAACAGACATCTTATTTTTTTCTTTTTCAAGAACTTTTATACAATCATCACATTCCGTGACGGTGTTACTTAGCTGATCGGTCATTGACGCGAAGCGTGCGATTCTTCCCATCTCCTCGGGAGTGAACTCCGCAGAAATCAGCGAAAGCTCCGTTTCCCTGCCCTCGTCGAGTCGGCTTGCAAGCGCATGCCAAACGCGGCGATTGAAATCGGTAACAAATATATCCTCGCTGACCTTATCCTTGATTTTTCTGTAAAAATCGGGATTTTGCATTATCGTGGCTATGAGCGTTTCCTCCGCTTTTGCGGCCTTGAGGTGCTTTGACCGCTCGGGATTCACCGTATCCTTCGGCATGACCGTATCACGGACGATCTCGTTGAACTGCTCCTTGCTTTGCACTTTCGTGCGCCGTTTATATGCACGCTTTATCTCAAGGATTATGGCATCCTTGCTCACCGACATTTCATCGGCAAGCTTCGACGCATACATATCCTGCTCAATCGGATTACCCTTTGAAAGGATATCGGCAACGGCTGTCAGAAACTTCGACTTGCCGTCGATCGACTCAACGTCGTATTTTTCACGCTCGCGCAAAATGCCGTATTCTATATCGTTCGCGGCACCGTCGAGAAGATTCTGAAACTTCTCTCTGCCGTAATTTTTAATAATCTCATCGGGATCCTTGCCGCCTGTCAGCTTCAGGACTCTTATTTTCAGACCCGTCTGTCCGAAAATTCCGATTGCACGCCTGGTTGCCTTCTGACCTGCCTCATCGGAATCATAGGAAAGAATAACCTCATCGGTATATCTTGCGATCAATCTCGCCTGTTCCTGCGTAAGCGCAGTTCCGAGACAGGCGATGGAATTAGTAAATCCTGCCTGATGAAGCGCGATAACATCCATATAGCCCTCGCAGACTATCAGACTGCTCGGGTTGCCGTTCTTGGCAAAGTTCAGCGCAAATACGCCGTTGCTTTTCTTGTAAACAAGCGTGTCCGATGTGTTGACATACTTAGGCTTCGAGTCGTCAAGCACACGTCCGCCGAAAGCTATAACATTTCCTCTTAGGTCGATTATCGGCACCATGGCACGGTTTCTGAAATTATCATAATAGCTCACTCTGCCGTTTTTTTCGCTCTTTTTAACAAGGTTGGCGTCATAAAGTTCCTGATTTGTGAAGCCTTTTGAGTGCATATGATTACGCAGTGCGTCCCACGAATCGGGTGCGAAACCGAGGCCGAAATGCTTTATCGTCTGCATTGAGAGCCGTCGCTTGCCTGCAAAATAATCAAGACCTACCTTGCCCTGCGGCGACATCATTGTTTGATGAAAAAATCTTGCTGCCTCACGGTTAGCAGCCAAAATCCGCTGACGGTGCTTTGCGATGGTATCGTCATAGCCCTCGTCGGGCATTCTCATCCCTGCCCTGTCGGCAAGCTGCTTGACCGCCTCGACATAATCAAGATTTTCGATTCGTCGCATAAATGTTATTGCGTCGCCGCCTGCGCCGCAACCGAAGCAATAGAATGACTGGTTCTCTGGATAAACAGTAAAGGACGGTGTTTTTTCGTTATGGAATGGGCACAAGCCCTTGGGGTTTCTGCCGCGCTTTGAGAGGTTGACATATTGAGATATAAGGCTCTCGATATCGGTTCTTTCACGCAGCTCGTTCAGAAACTCATCGCTTATTGCCATAATATCAACCTCCTTATTTTTTATTTTAAACCATCATCCACGAATTGGGCACGAAAAGCTTTTCAAACGTGCTGACGGCAAATCTGTCCGTCATGCCTGCAACATAATCGCAGACGGCACGCTCGACGCCTTCTTTTTCACTTATTTTTATGTAAAGCTCGGGCATCTCGTCAGGATGATTCAAATAGTATTCATAAAGCCACTTTATCATCTCGATTGCCTTTGTCTCCTCGCTCTTGCAAGCGGGATTAGTGTAAACTCTCTCAAACATAAACGAATGAAGAGTTGCGAACGCATCGGCGCAGTCTTCGCCGAGAATTATATCATTCCTGCTGTTTTTCACAACCGATTTAACAAGCTTATCTATACGCTGCCCCTTTGAATAGCCGAGCGCATCACGTATATCCTTCGGAATATCTTCCTCTTTCATCACTCCGGCATGAACCGCATCATCAATATCATGATTTATATATGCGATTCTGTCGGCAATACGAACAATTCTGCCCTCCAGCGTTGCTGCTTCCTCACCGTTTGTGTGGCGGTCAATGCCGTTTCTGACCTCCCATGTGAGATTCAGACCTTTGCCCTCTTTTTCAATGACTTCAACCACTCTGACGCTCTGCTCATAGTGACGGAAACCGCCGTAGCAAACGCTGTTAAGTGCACGCTCACCCGCATGGCCGAACGGGGTATGTCCGAGGTCATGGCCGAGCGCAATAGCTTCCGTCAGTGTCTCGTTAAGTCCGAGACAAACGGCAATTGTCCTCGCAATCTGAGCAACCTCAAGGGTGTGTGTCAGTCGGGTTCTGTAATAATCGCCCTGCGGCGAAAGAAAAACCTGGGTTTTATGCTTGAGACGGCGAAAAGAGTTGCAATGTATTACACGGTCACGGTCATGCTGAAAGCACGTTCTCAGCTCGGTTTCGGGTTCAAATACCTTTCTGCCTTTGCTCGAATCCGAGAAACAGGCGTTACTGCTCAGAATACGATGCTCGTTTTCACAAAGTCTTTCTCTGACCGTTTTTTCCATACAAAACACCTCCCGAAGGCTTCTCAATAATTATATACTCCGTTTTTCGCCCTTTTCCTCTTTTTATTTTAAAAATTTTAAGGCATTGCCTCAAAAACCTCGCCGATTTCTTCGCTTTTGAACTTTCCGAAGCTCAAATCAACAAGCTTTTTCTCAAAATTATCGACATCATCGGTCGGCATTTTGAATGTAACCGTCACTGTGTCGGCAAAATCGGCATTATCAATTGCTCCGCCGCACTCGGGTATAAGCGAATTGAGCCTGCCGTAAAAGTTGTAATCACAGCAGACCTTCAGCACCTTGCAGAGCTTCATTGTTATAATTCCGCCTGCGTCAACGGCAATCTTGGCGGTATGGGAATATGCCCTGACAAGTCCGCCGGTGCCGAGAAGCGTGCCGCCGAAATATCGGGTTGCAACAACAACACAGTCGGTCAGATTCTCTTTAAGAAGAACATCAAGCACGGGTATCCCTGCCGTGCCCTGCGGCTCGCCGTCATCGGAATACCGTCGAGTCTGACCGTCCCTGAGAACGTAGGCGTAAACATTGTGGGTCGCATCCCAATGCTTCGATTTTATCTCATTTATAAAGGTGACCGCCTCATCCTGAGTTGTGACGGGCTTAATATAGCCGATAAATCTTGATTTTTTTTCAACGAATTCGTCGCTCGACGCTTTCGCCACGGTTCTGTACTCCAAAGCGATCCCCCTTTCACTCTTGTTGATTTAAAAAAAGACGGTGTTAAACACACCGCCTTTTCTCTCATCATTATTTAGACAAATTGAAACGCTTATTGAAGCGGTCAACACGTCCGCCGGTATCAACAAGCTTCTGCTTACCTGTAAAGAACGGGTGGCATTTTGAGCAAATATCAACACGGAGATCTTTCTTTGTTGAACAAGTCTTTATCTCATTACCGCAAGCACAACGAACAACTGTCTCTTCGTACTTAGGATGAATTCCTTCCTTCATGTGTTTCACCTCTTTCGATATATTCACGCAACAGCTATTGTATCACAGGTTTTGTAAAAATGCAATAGCTTTTAAGAATATTTTTAAAAAAACAGACCCCGTCTGCTGACAGGATCCGTGAAAGCAAAACAGCCGTTGCGAAAACGACTGTTTAATTATGTCGGCGTCGCCTTATCTTCCCGGGCGGCTGCCCGCCAAGTATTTTCAGCGCGGAAGAGCTTAACTACCGTGTTCGGGATGGGAACGGGTGGACCCTCTTCGCCATCGACACCGACTCCGCCGGGAACTATTGTTCCCAAACGACTTGCTTATTATATACCGTGAACGTCAATTTGTCAAGCATTTTTTAAAATTTTTTACTTTTTTTCGATAACTTTTTCAATTTCGCCGACATACATATAGTGATAATCCCCTGAGGCATAGTTTTTCTCAATTGTTTTATCAAGGAATCCGGAATTATCCAAGGGCTGAACCGCGATTTTTTTACATTTTATTATCAGTCTCGCCTCTGCCGGATAAACGGCTGCGCCGTCGGTTGCAAGAGTTAGACCCGCTTCCTTTATCTTGTCACAGTCTCTGCCGGAAATTCTGCCGCAAAGGCGAAGCATATCCTTATATTCGGGATCAAAAAAGCTGATAGTGAAATAATCCTGCTCATCAATAAACTTCTTTGTATATCTCTGCGGACGTATAAATATAAAAGCGACGTCTCTGCCCCAAAGCTCGCCTATTCCTCCCCAACTGACGGTCAGCGTGTTCCAATCTTCGGGAGTTCCTGCGCTGACAAGCGCCCAGTCATCGGCAATCAGCTTAACGGGATTTTCTTTTAATTCTTTAATTGTCATAGTACCACCTCATAGAGTAATTTATGCAGTTTTTCTTTTTATCATTCCGACGAGCGAGAATATTCCGAACATCATCGCATTCACGGCAACAACGCTCGCACCTGCCGGCATTGAAAACGCAAACGAAACAAACAAACCGATAAAGAAGCATATAACCGAAATAACGGCCGAAACGGCAACAACTTTTTTAAACGTTTTGCAAACTCGCATTGCCGTCAGCGCAGGAAAAATTACAAGGCTCGAAATCAGCATTGCTCCCATTATCCTCATGCCGATAACAACGGTTATTGCCGTCAGTAAGGCTATCAGCGTGTTGTACATTCCCGTTTTTGTTCCTGTTGCCGTCGCAAAGCTTTCATCAAATGTAACAGAAAAGATCTTATTATAAAATACGCAGTATAGAATCAGCACCGCCGCCGAAATCACTATGCTTATTATAACATCCGTACTGCTCATTGCAAGTATACTGCCGAACATATATCCGTTTACGTCGGAATTAAGACCCGTTGTCATTGAGGTTACAAGGATTCCGATCGCCAATGCCGTGCTTGAGATCAAAGCTATCGCCGCATCGCCTTGGATCTTGCTGTTGTCACTTATCCTTAAAAGCAGAAATGCGGATATTATTACAACAGGTACGGAAACTGCAAGCGGCGCAACATTCATTGCAAGAGCAACGCAGAGGGCGCCGAAGCCGACATGCGAAAGTCCGTCGCCTATCATTGAATATCGCTTTAAGACGAGCGTAACCCCGAGCAAAGCTGCGCAGAGGGCAACCAGCACACCGACGATTATCGCCCTTCGCATGAATCCATAGGAAAACATCTGAACGAACATATCAAGCATGGCTGTCACCTCCGAGAATCCTTTTTGCTGCCGCTGTTTTTAGATATTCCTCAGTCGTGCCGAAGAAATCGCCGTCATGCTCCATGCAAAGAATTTTGTTTGCGTACTGAATTACGCTTTTAACGTCATGGGTCACCATAATCACCGTAACGCCGTGTTCTTTGTTGAGATGACTTATCAGCTTATACATATCCTCTGTCACAAACGGGTCAAGACCGGTTGTCGGTTCGTCAAGAAGCAAAAGCCTGTCCGTTGCGCATAATGCTCTTGCGAGCAAAACTCTCTGCTGTTGACCGCCCGAAAGCTCATTGAAGGACTTATTCTTTATTGAATTTATCTTCATAATATCCATATTTTCCTGCGCAATTCGCCTGTCTGCAGCAGTATAAAAGAGCTTCCCTTTTCCGCTGAGTCTGCCGCTGAGAACGACCTCTCTGACTCCTGCCGGAAAATCTTTTTGCACCTGCGTTTTTTGCGGCAGATAGCCGATTCCGCTTTTCTTTATTCCGTTAAATTCAACTTTTCCCTCGGAGATTTTCTGCAAGCCGAGGATACCTTTCAAAAGCGTGCTTTTACCGGCTCCGTTTTCGCCGACGATACAAAGAAAATCGCCCTCATCAACGGTGAAGCTGACACCGTTGACCGCTTTGGTCGAATCGTAATTCATGTGAATGTTTTCGCATTTCAAAATCTGCATCAGTTCAGCGCCTCCTTTAAATTCCTGTAATTTTGCCGCATGAGCGAGAGATAAGTCTCTCCCCTCTTCATTTCGTCCGAGGAAACATTATGACACGAATGAAGCAGAAGCATTTTTGCCCCCGTTTCAATTGAAACCGCCCTTGCGATTTTCGGCTCGGTCAGCTCCTCATAGAAAACAACAGGCAAATTATCAGCATTTATCCTGTCAATGATCTGTGCCATAACCGATGCACTCGGCTCGGTATTGTCAACGCAGGAATCAAATGCCGCCGTAAATTCAATGCCGAATTCACGAGTAAAATTCTTCATTGCAAACCGTGACCCCGAAACAATCTCCCTTCGCTTTGAGCTTTTAACAAGCCGTGAAAAATCGTCTCTGAGCTTCAATATTTCCGCAGAATATGCCTTTGCGTTTTCGCTGTAATAATCCGCATTGTCCGTGTCCGCTTTGCCCATTTCCTTTGCAATGCAGTCAATCATTTTTGTTGCCGTTTCAAGGTTTGTCCAGATGTGCTCGTCCGTTTCACTCTCATCGTGCTCATCATGTTCTTCGCCGTGATGATGGCCATGGTCGTGATCGTGGTCGTTTATCACAATTCCAAGCTCATCGGCTATATCAATTTTTTTAACGCTTTCATTTTCAACAGCATCCGTTATCTGCGTGACCCATGTTTCCGTGTGCTCGCTGACATAGAAGAAAATATCCGAATTTTCGAGTTCAATTATATCCCTCGGTGTCGGCTCGTACGAATGACTCTCAACTCCCGTCGGCAAAAGCATTTTTACTTCCGCCCTGTCGCCTGCAATCCGGCGGGCAAAATCATACGGTGCAAAAATCGAGCAGACAACGCTCAGCCTGTCACTCTTTTTCGGCGCAGTATACGAACAGCCGCAAAGCATAAGCATTAAAACAGCGAGCAAAATCGCCGTAATTTTATTCTTCATCCAATGCCTCCCTGCATTTATCGCACAATCCGTAAAGAACGGTTTTCTCGGGGCTTATCACAAAGCCGTGGTGCTCCAAAACATGCTGTGCCAGCTCATCAAGATAACCGCACTCCACGTGAATAAGTCTGCCGCAGCCTGAGCATTTCAGGTGATAATGTGATTCGCAATTACCGTTCTTGTCTATGAATTCGAAGCACGCGCTCTGACCCTCTTCGGCAAAATATTTGCGTACCGCACCTTGCCTTATCAGTTTGTCAAGGTGCCGATAAACAGTGGCCTTACCGACAGGTTGTCCGTCCTTCGCAAGCTCTGAAATAATTTCGTCGGCAGTAAAATGTCTGCCCGGCTTTTTTTGCAAGAGTGAAAGGATCAATCCGCCCTGCTTCGTGTTATATGAATTCTCCATTTAATTCACCTTCCGAATATGAAACTGAATTTCAATTTCATATTGTACTACTCTTTTTTTGATTTGTCAACACCGCTTGTCAATATGATTATTGTATGGTAGAATAAAATGTAAACATATTATATGAGTTATACAAGGATGAGATTATGAAAAAAATTATTTCACTGATATCATGCACCGTTTTGCTTTTCTCCCTCTCCTCTTGTTCGGTTGAAAAAACGCCGATACTTGACAACAGCGACCAAAGCTATTTTGTGGATTTCTATACCGATGACGATTACGTTTATATTGAATGTGTGCTGAATATCTACAACCCGAACAACACCGAATCAGAGGTAAAAATCTCGGCGATTGACAACGAGGACGTTGAAATCGGTCTTTTGAAAACTTCAAATCTCATTGCTGTTGATAAAGAAACCTCAAAGGAGACTTTTAGGCTAAAAAGCGGAGAAAACAAAATAACCGTTCTTTTTAAAGGCGAATATGCCGGAATTTATCAAATAACTTCCCGCGAGCTGCCGAGATTCATTTATATCAGCGAAAACTGAACACGCAAAAGCGCAGGCCTGACGGTCTGCGCTTTTTTGATAAAACAATTATTTCTTAATCAGTTTGCCCAACTGCTCAATAATAATTTTAACAATATTAACTATTATGTTTTTAATAAGCGTAAAGAAATTCGGGCTTTCAATCGGGTCACCCTTATCCTCCTCGGTCATAGGCTTGATTGTTTCAACATTATCTTCATTTTTCTCATAAATAAGATATTGAGGAAGATTTTTCTCGCTGAACACCGTAAGCGGCTGTTCGCCATGCCTCAAAATTCTGTAAATCACCGGGTACAGTGCCCACGGATAACAGTCGTGATTGAGGTTTTGAACATACCAGGTCGTGTCCGGGAAAAGCGCTGTTGAAGCGTCAATTGAAAGGTCGGGAGAAATATACTTATCTGTTCCGTTTGCCTTTGCCTGTGCAATATAATCATCGCTGAGCTTTTTGCCGATAGGAGCTGTCGTTGTGCCCGGAGCCTGCTGCTCGCAAGTGGTAAGCATATCACTCTGAAGATCCGCATTATAAACAATGGGGTAAAGCTGGAAACCGTACTTAGCAACGATTGATACATGCACTCCGTCGGCTTCCATCTGCTTATACATAGAGGTAAGCTTAGAACCGACTGTTTCGTAATAGTGATTTATTTTTTGGATAAGTCCTGCATATTCGTCCTCAACACCAGCAAAGATATAGTCCCTTGCCTCTTCGAATCTGTCGGCGGAAACCATAGCCCAATAAGCGGGGAACGTACCGTAACAGACCCTCATAACATCGGGAATAACGTATTTTGCAACTCTTGTGCCCGTCTTGTTAAAATAATCCATTGTCATGTCAAGTCCGTTCAACTTGTTGCTGAGTGTGATTATCTCTTTAAGAAGGGTAAAAAGAAGCGAATCACCGAGATTCTGAGTTGCAAAGTAGTCAACTCCGTCCGCATCAAAATAAAGTTCTCCGTTGAAGAGCGAATTGTTTACCTCTGTGCCGAAGCAGATTGAATTATAGAGAACAACATCGTCGACGTCCTCCCAGCCGTATTCCGCAAGGTATGCGGAGAGAATTATGGTGCCAAGGCATCTTCCGAGAAGTTTAACACGGGAATGCCCTGTTACCTTTTTAACCGCCTGAATATATTCATGAAGGTCATCTGCGGTTTCACACGGATCAACACGGCTGTCATACTGATAAAAATACTTGTAAAGCTCATCATGTGCTCCGTTGGCGGTGGAAACGTCGTTTGACGTTTTATGTATATCTGTTAACGGAACGTTTTTCCAGTATTCGCAAGCTTTTTGTCCGGAATTGTTGGGAACCTCGCCGTTCTTGTCAAGCATATAATCCTTGCAAAGCTCCGCCATATACTGAGTAAGAAGCGTCTTGAATTCCGAAAAATCGTCTGTCAAATATCCCTTAGTATAAACAGGGACAAGTTCTTTTGCCGCCTTCTTAATGAATTCCTCCGAAAAAGCAGGAATTTCATGGCTGTTTGGATCGTCCTTGTCAAGGTAAATCGGTGAACGGCCTCGCACATAGATTATCGGCACCTCATCACAGTCACAGGTGTCTTTCGCTATTGCACTTATGGGCGCAATAACCATAACGAAGATTACCAAACTCAGAAACACTGCTAAAAATTTTTTCAAAACCATCTCTCCTTTTCCAGGTTAAGCTTTATTTCGGCTATTCCGCGGGAGTTAATTATTTGAACAGCTTACCCAAAGTCTCAATAATGATCTTCAATACATTTACTATAAGCTTTTTGATAAGAGTAAAGAATCCGGGTCTTTCCAGCGGATTTCCCTTGTCCTCGCGGGTCATCGGTCTTATTGTATCGCCGTTATTTTCCTCTCCCTCATAGATAATGTACTGCGGGTAGTTTTCGTCACTGAACACCGTCATCGGCTCTCCGTCGTGCCTGAGGAGCTGATAAATAAACGGGCAAAGTATTCTCGGATAACAGTTATGCTTCATGTTTTGTATATACCACGTTGAATCCGGGAAAAGCGTTGTTGATGCATCAACGGCAAGATCGGGAGAAATATATTTATCCGTTCCGTTTTGCTTTGCCTGAGCCACGTAGTCATCGCTGAGCTTTTTGCCGATCGGTGCCGTTGTTGTACCGGGTGCCTGCTGCTCGCAGGTAACAATCATGTCGCTCTGTCTGTCGGCATTGTAAACCACAGGATAAAGCTGATAACCGTACTTTGCGATTATAGAAACGTTCACTCCGTCGGCCTTGATATCTTTATATAACGTTGTAAGCTTTGAACCGACTTTTTCGTGGTAGTCATTGATTTTTTTAATCAATCCTGCGTATTCTTCTTCAACACCTTCAAAGATATAATCCCTTGCGCTTTCAAATCTGTCGGCAGAAACCATTGACCAGTAACCGGGAGTTGTACCGTAGCAGACTCTCATAACGTCTGGAGTGACATATTTTGCAACCTTAGTTGCTGTTTTATTGAAATAATCCATCGTCATTCCGAGTCCGTTGAGCTTATTGCTCAGCGTAATAACTTCTTTGAGGAGTGTAAGCGGAAGCGATTCGTCAAGATTCTGATTTGCAAAGAAGTCAACAGCGTCGGCATCAAAATGCATTTCGCCGTTAAAAAGTGAATTCGTGACCTCTGTTCCAAAGCAAATCGGATTATAAAGAACAATGTCGTCAATGTCCTCCCAGCCGTATTCAACAAGATAAGCAGAGAGGATCGTCGTACCGAGGCACCTTGCAAGAACCTTGATACGTGAATGGCCCGTAACCTCTTTGACCGCCTGAATATATTCATGAAGGTCATCTGCAATTGAGCAAGGGTCAAGGCGGCAATCATACTGATAGAAGTATTTATACAATTCATTTGTTGCGCCCTCGGGCGTTGTTACGTCATTGGACGGCTTGTGGATATCATATATAGGATTGTTTTTCCAATAGTCTGCTGTTTTATATCCTGAATTGTTCGCAATTTCACCGTTATTGTCAAGGGCGAAATCCTTGTAGGCTTCTGCCATATACTTTGTGAAAAGTGCTTTAAATTCCGAAAAATCGTTCGTCAGATAGCCCTTTGTATAGACAGGAACAAGCTCCTTCAAAGCATTCTCAACAAATCCGTCAGGAACATACGGCAGTGTCTCACTGCTCGGGTCATCCTTATCGGTAAGGATTGTCGCACGGCCACGAACATAGATTATCGGTACCGTGTCACATTTACAGGTATCTTCAGCCATTGCACTCATAGGAGCGATGATCATTACGAAGATTACCAGACTTAGAAATACTGCTAAAAACTTTTTCAAAACTATCTCTCCTTATTCAATTTTATACATGAAATCCTTTCTTACCGCCGCAATTATTTTTCTTCCTTTGCGGCAAGCTCGTCAAGATACTCATCATATGTGATGTTCTTATCGTAGAAACTGCCTGTTGTGACATCAATTATTCTGTCGGCTATCGTTTGCACAAACTGATGGTCATGCGAGGTGAAAAGAACAGTCTCCGGAAAATTGATAATGCCCTTGTTAAGCGATTCGATCGACTCAAGGTCAAGGTGGTTCGTCGGCTCATCGAATAGAAGAACATTTGCGCCCGAAAGCATCATCTTTATAAGCATGCATCGGACTCTCTCACCGCCGGAAAGAACCTTTGCCTTCTTCGTTGCCTCCTCACCGGAGAACATCAGTCTTCCGAGCCAGCCTCTGACATCGCTCTCAAAAACAAGGTCGGAATATCTTCTTACCCAGTCGATAAGCGAATCCTCGCAGCCATCGAAGAACTCCGAGTTGTCCGACGGGAAATATGACTGTGACGTTGTAACTCCCCACTTAAAAGTACCCTCGTCGGGTTCAAGCTCACCGACAAGAATTTTGAAAAGTGTTGTTTTTGCAAGTCCGTCCGTGCCGACAAAAGCAACCTTTTCACGGGGCTTTATTGTAAACGAAACATTGTCAAGAACTTTTCTGTCTCCGATTGTTTTGCTGATTCCCGTAACAGTAAGCAACTCATTGCCCACCTCACGGTCCGGTTTAAATGAAACAAAAGGAAAACGGCGTGACGAAACCGGCATATCCTCAATATTAAGCTCATCAAGAAGCTTCTTGCGGCTCGTTGCCTGCTTTGATTTTGAAGCGTTTGCGCTGAATCGTGCAATAAATTCCTGCAATTCTTTTTTCTTCTGTTCAGCCTTTTTGTTCTGCTCTCTGAGCTGACGCTGTGCAATCTGGGTGTAGTCATACCAGAAGTCATAGTTGCCTACATACATTTCAATCTTACCGAAGTCTATATCGACAATATGTGTGCAAACCTTGTTGAGGAAATGTCGGTCATGCGAAACAACGATAACCGTGCTTTCAAGGTCGATAAGGAAATCCTCAAGCCATCGAATAGCCGCAACATCAAGGTGATTGGTCGGCTCGTCCATCAGAAGAATATCGGGGTTTCCGAAAAGAGCCTGTGCAAGAAGAACCTTGACCTTGATATCGTTATCAAGCTCACTCATCTTGGCATAGTGAAATTCATTTGTAACTCCGAGTCCGTTGAGAAGGATTTCCGCATCGCTCTCTGCGCTCCAGCCGCCCATCTCGGCAAACTCTTCCTCAAGCTCACTGACTTTGATGCCGTCCTCCTCCGAGAAGTCCTCTTTCATGTAGAGGGCTTCCTTTTCATCCATTATTTCGCAAAGGTGAGGATTTCCCATGAGCACCGTGCGAATAACGTCGTACTCATCAAAGGCAAAGTGATCCTGTCTCAGGACGGACATTCTTTCACCCGGGGTGATAATGACCTCGCCCTTGTTCGGTTCGATCTCGCCCGAAAGGATTTTCAAAAAAGTCGATTTTCCGGCGCCGTTTGCGCCGATAAGTCCGTAGCAGTTACCGTCGGTAAATTTCAGATCCGCTCCCTTAAAAAGCTCTCTGCCGCCGTACTGCAAGCTAACATTAACTGTGCTGATCAATTGTATTTCTCCCGAATCTATTTATTTATCTTTTCAAAAGATATTTTACAAATTTATAAACCTTGCTTTTGAATCCGTAATAAGTTTTTCTTAAAAGGCGAATAGCAGGCAAAAATTTAACATACATCAGATAATCGCGATCGGTTACATTATGCACCTTGCCGTTCCGCTCAAAGCTTTTCAGAACACCGATTATCTGGTCGTTACGAATATTATATTCATTGTCCCATTGATTGTCTCCGCGCATAACATATGTTCCCGAATTGATAAACATAACACGGTGAAGCACAAATCGGCCGTTATCCCGCTGATAAAAAACAATGTCATTCGGTTTAATTGCCTTTCTCGGCTTAATCAGCGTAATCGTATCCTTTCTGTCCCTGATAAGCGGCAGCATACTGCGACCCGCCGAGACGAAAGAGACCTCACCGTTACTGTCAAGCGCGTCGCGAATAACGGGTGCCATATCGTTAAGGCTTATTTTCTCACTCAAGTATATCGGCTCCTTTTAAGGCTTCAATAAATTCCGTAACATCAAATCTAATATCATCGGGCTGAACCTTGCATTCCTTTGCAAGCTCAGAAACGATTTCCTCGGTTTCCGCGCCCTTTTCGAGCATGCCCCATATAAAAGTGCCGGTCTCATTAACAGTAATCAAACCTGTAAAATTTATTCCGCCGGGTGCAACAACAACACTCTTGCTGCCGACCTTTCTTATTCTGTAGCCCTCTTTAATTTTCATCGCTTTTACCTCCGGGGGTTTCCGTAATGCAAATCTTCCTGTCCTCTATTCTTACTTCCTTGTTGCAAACATTCAGAGCGGCAGGCTTATGAGTTATTATAATACATGTTCTGTTTTCAAGACCTCTGAGATTTTTAAGCAGGCGTTCCTCCGTTGCTTCGTCGAGTGCAGATGTTGCCTCGTCAAGCAAAAGAATGGGTGCGTCATATAGAATTGCTCTCGCAATTGCAATGCGCTGTATCTGACCTTCGGAAAGTCCGAGTCCTCTCTCACCTACCACCGTTTCCGTTCCTTCGGGAAGCTGCGAAACAAATTCGTCGGAGCAGCTCAATTGAACCGCACGTTTGATTTCTTCGTCGCTTTTTTCGTCACACATAAAGGTGATATTTTCTCTCAACGTGCCCGAAAGCAGCATATTGCCTTGCGGAACATAGGAAAACAGCTTTCTCGTATTTCTGTCAACTGTTCTTTCGGAGTCATCGGTAACGACCCTTATCGTTCCTTTTTCCGGCGACATAACGCCCAAAAGAAGCTTGAGTAAGGTGCTCTTGCCTATTCCCGAAATTCCTGTTATAGCCGCGAAATCGCCCTTGTTGATTGTAGCGCTCGCGTCCTCAAAGACATAATCCCTGTTATATTTGAATGTTATCGAATCAAATTCAATTGATTTCAGCTTTTCATAATATTCATAGCGGTCACCGATATCCTCGTCGGCATCAAGCTCATCATCGTAATTCTCAATCTCGATTATTCTTTCCGCTGACGCTATAATCGAATAATATGTCGGAATTACGCCTGCCAAAGCGGAAAGCGGCGACTGAATCTGATTGACGAGCTGCAGAATAGCCGTCAACTCACCTATATCGATTGTTCCCTGATACACACGAAATCCGCCCAGCACCATTGCAAAAAGATATCCGAGGCTGAACGCCATCTGAATTCCCGTGTTTGCAAATATGCTTATCGTTGCTCTTTTAATGCGTATTCCGTAATTATCCGCCTGGAGCTTACGCGCCTTATCGGCAACCTGTTTGTAAGCGTTGAATACCTTAATTACAAGCAAACTCGCTATTGACTCCTGAAAGAATGAGCGAACCTTTCCGTCAGCATCCTGTGCTTTTTTGTGAATTCCCTTTAAATAGTTTCTGAAAAAAGCGGTCGTCAGCGCGATCAGTCCGCCTCCTGCAAGAAAAATCACAGCAAAAATCCAGTCAAGACCTATCATTATTATCACTGCCGAAATAAGCTTTGTCAAAAGCGAAACAACATTTGGCACCAAGCCCGTAACTCCGTCACAAATCGTTTGGACGTCGGAGGTCAAACGGTTAAGCAGATCTCCGCTATGGTGCTTTGAAATCTCGGAATAATCCTTTTTCATTATGGATTCAAAAACACTTGTTCTGATTTTTATCTCGATTTTTGCACGGGCACGCTCATACATATTGCTGTTAAAAATTTTCAGTGTGATTTGTATAAGAACGAGAATCAAAAGATAAATCGCACCGTGTTTGAGCAGTTCAAAATCCGCACCTGTTGCACCGTTTACGATATCCTTAGTGCCATATGCGGTCAATATTCCGAAATATGCAAGTGCGGCGCTTAAAACAGCATACAAAAAGACAAAAAGCCAACTGCCTTTTGATGTCTTAATTATCCATTTAAGAGCAGAAATATCGCCGCCGTTTTTACAAGCTTGACCTTTTGGTTTTTTGTCTTTCAAAATCATCTATCCTTTTTCATCACAACAGTCTTTGACTCATTGTTCTGTATGAAAGCTCTGCCGCTTCAAGACTTATATTACATTTAAGTCTGTAAATAGGGACTTCGGCAAGCAGTTCATTGAGAAAGTCGCAAAGAAGAATCATTCTCTCGGGGTTTGCCGGTCGTATCGTCTGTGAAATAAGAGGACTGAGCGCATCATCGGGATCAACACGTTCTATCGAATTTGTCGGGCTTTGCTCAATAAAGCAGATTGCGCCAAGCTCGGCAGAGGTGTTGACGTTGATATCGTTTTTACCCGAAAACGGCGTGCCAAAGATATAATACTTACCGTCAATCTTCCTGTATGCCGCCTTATCGTCATTGATTATAAACGCCTTATCGCCCAAAAGCTTCAGCCAAAGAGAAGTGTGCGTAGACTTGCCCGTTGAGCACGGCGCGGAAAAAGAATATGCCTTGCCATCTGCGACAACGGTTGAAGAATGAAGAAACATACCGTTATATTCAAGCAACTTGAGATTAAATGCAGAGCCTACCCAAAGATATTCGAGGCTTTCGCCCTCCAAAACATCCTTATAATACTCCATTTGCCGTTCCATCAGGTCATCACTGACCCCGATTTTAAAATCGGCTTTTTCATCACAGCGATATTTTTCGCTTCGCTCTCTTAGCAAATCAAATCTCGGTTCATAACCGACGTTTAGCCCTGCAATTTTATAAACAGGCATCCGTTCACCTCTTTCAGGTCTTATTCACGTCTACCATAATTATGATAAATATGAATAAAATCTAAGTTCGGCAGACAACCGTAAAGGCTGTCTGCCGACTCGGTCTTTTTGAAAATTAGCCAATGATGAGATCGCTGCCGATGCTCTCGCCTGCTGACTTTGCGCCTGTGTCAACAGCGGGATCTGTCGGCGGAGTCACTGCTGAACTTCCGTCAGCCATGATGTCCTCAACAATATCAAATTTTCTGATATCAAGCTCCGGCTTATTGTAGGTCATTTTTTCACCCCTCGTAATTATACTCGACACGGTGAGCAAAAAATTAAAAAAGAATTCTTTACGTTAACATTTAATTTTTCACTACTCCAATATCTTTGTTAATTCTATCATTTATTTGCTTGTATGTCAATATATTTTTCTGCAAACGAACGAAATTAAATCACAAAAGGCAAAGCTCCGTGCCGAAGCACGGAGCCAAATTAGCATTGTCTTTAAAGAATTAGAACACACCTCTACCTGTGATATAATCACCTGTAAGAGCAAATGTTGTATTTGCGGCACGTGTTCTCAAGCCAAGGTTGAACTTGCCAATATAGAAATTAACCTTAATAGTCCATACAAGCTCGTTACCATCCTCAACAGGAGTCCATGTAACCTGATCATATGTACGTGTATTTCCGTCCGGATCAATAAGCTGAAGCTTAAATACATCCTTGCTTGTTCTGATAGTTACATCATGAACACCTGCATAGATCTTACCGTCCATATATGTTCCTGCAGGATACATATCGGGAATAAGGATTGAATGAATACTGAGATCAAGTCCCTCTGTTGCATTGATCTCGAGAGCAAGACCTGCATCGTTGTATTCGTCTCCCCATTTGCCGAATACGTTGTATGAAGAATGAGCTGTTGTAGCAGCAACCTTGATGTTCCATACTTCGTTATCGCCGTTTGTTGTGATAACAGCGTCTTCACGGTTAAATGTAAGAGTGTTTTCGCCGTCGCCTACAAGACGGATAGCCTTCGGAGAACCGTTAGCTACTACCTGAACGTTAGCGTTTGAACCGATTGTCGGTGTTCCGATAACATCAGCGCTTACAAGCTTGTTGAGAACAAGAGCTGCCTTAGCGTCTGTGATGCTCTTTGTTGCATCGTCAACTGTTGTCTGCTTATCCTTAGTAAGGTCTCTTGCTACGCCTGAACCTGCTGTTACTGCAGCGGCATATGCGTTCCATGTGGAAGCGGTGTAAAGACCTGAAACTGAGCTGTCAAAGCCGGCAATAGCTGCGTCAAGTGCTGTGTAGTCAGCGTACTCAACCTGTGCGCCTGCAACTGTTACTCTTGTACCTGTGATATCAAGAGTCTTATCGAACTGATATGATTCATCTGCAAGATAGCAAAGGCAAGCATTTGAATCCTTGTTTGAACGATAGAACTGCCAGCACGGTGCGATTGGCTTATTCTCAGCCTCACCTGCGTCATACACGTCAAGCTTATTGAAAGTGTACATTGCATCATTGGGGCAGAAAATGTCTGAATATGTGCCCGGTTTTGCGGTATCTTTTACCTTAAACTTGTATGTGATAATCTTTGTGTTATCGCACTTAAGGCTCTTAACGTCTGTAAGCTCATCCTTCGGTCTGATTGAGAAACGATAGCCCTCATACTTGTCATAGCAGCCTTCTTCTGCTCTGAGGCTGTCAGGCCACTCAACGTTACGCATGTCGCCGTATGCTGCGAGGTCGTAATCGCCGTAGTGCTTACCTTCAATATAGTCCCATTCGCCAAGCTCTTCGCCAAGAGAATGAACCTTGATTTCATCTGCAGTATCCGGTGTGCCTCTGTGAGACTCGCTGCAGCCTACGATATCAACGACTGAGTTATCATAGAAAACAGTTGCTGTCATGATACAGAATGTGAAATCGGTTGTAAGATAGAGATCAACTGTGAACTCATCACCCGGATTAAGGACATCCTTGCTTGCAACAAACTTTACTGTTGCCTTGCCCTTTGAAAGATCCTTGTACTCATACCAGAAGTTTCCGTATGCGTCAAAGTCGTTGTTGTGCGGTGTCTTCATCTTACGATAGAGAGCGCCCCACTCTGCATCTGTAGCGGCATCGCCCTTTGCTTCAAGAGCATGATACTCGTTGATGATTTCATCCTTCCAATAGTAAAGATTGTCTTCGATAACATCTTTGCTTGCTGCCGTGTCCTGGATTATGTAGCCGAATTTCTTGCCGGAAAGCAATGTGCGGTCAATTCGATCCTTCGGATCGGCAATAGCAAGTTCTTCTTCAGGATAAAGTTCTCTGTCTTCTGCCGTTATTGTGTCGCCGGCAAAACTGCAAATTGCAAAAGCCGAGAACGCAAAAATAACAGAAAGAACAATGCTGATAATTTTCTTTGCCATGAATATTCCTCCTTTAAAATATCTTAATCCATCCGTAATGGAATTAAGCCCGATTAGGCAAGCTTACCTGTCTTTTGATTGATGGAAGCTTGTTTTCTGACAACAGCTCTTAATGCAAGATAGTCCGCATTGGTCAGCGCCTTTCTTGAAACCAGTCGTGCCGCCTTGCTTGCCGCAGGCGAAAGAATGAAGTTCTTCTGAATGGTATTGGAAACCATAAGCTCATCGACCGAGTTGATTATGCCGTCGCCGCTGACATCACCGTAAATAATAATTGTATATGTTCCGATAACCTCACCTGTAAGAGTTGATGTTACCGTCACAACGGTTCCCGTTCCGAGATATCTTCCCTTGTTGCCGGAATAGCTGATTGTAACGTTTTCATATGTTACGAAGTTATTCAGGAACGAAGCCTTTGTCAAACCGGTAGTCAAGCCGTAGATATAACCGTCTTTGATTACCGTTGTGCTGCCCTCTTTGGCTTCAAAGGTTGCTTTTGCTTCCTCGAGCTCAAGAGAATCAATATATCCCTGCAGAGTTGCCGTCATTTCATCAACCTGCGACTGCTTATCAATCGGCAGATTCATATTATTCTTCACGGTTTCTTCACGATAAGCATTGATGAGAGCCATTACCTCATCAAAATTCTTATATGTATTATTATAAATTTCTGAGCTCGAATTGTCAAGCAAATCCAAGATTTTTTGAAGTTCTGTATAGTTTGCCAATTTTTTGACCAAATCATTGGTAGCTTTGACGATAGTTTGAGTATATTCATCAACCTCGTCCTGTCGATCTTTTGTCAAGCCGGGAAGAACGCTGTCGAGGGCTTCTTGCAGCTTTGCAACGCTCTCATCGGTATACCAGCCTGTAGCTATCTTTTCATTTGCATCGGTAATCGCCTTGTCAAGCTCGGTATAATCCGCCGGGAGCTTTTCAAGCTTCAGCATTCCCGCCTTAATTGACTCAACGTATCTGTCGACATCATCCTGGTGAGAAATATCAAGATTCCAGTCAATCAGATCTATAGTCAGCTGAAGCATAGAAGATGATTCCTGAGTGTAATAATGCGTTGCGATTTCCGCTTCGGCTTTTTTAACAACTTCACGAAGCTTTGTGTAATCCGCACCGATATATTTAAGGTCAAGCAATGCCTGCTCGATTGCTTCGGCATAGCCTGTAACCTGCTCCTGATATCTGATATCAAGACCTTCTTCGACGGCAGTGAGCTTATTCTGTAGATTCTGCCAGCTTTCTTCTGTGTAAAGTGATGAAGTCGTGGGAACCTTGCCCTTAGCGGTTTCAACTGCCGAGTAATCTGCCGGCTTGTACTTCAAGCCACTGATTCCGGTTCTGACCGCCTGCTCATACATGTCGACCTTTTTCTGATTTCTGATATCAAGATTCTTGTCGATTGATTTAAGCACATCGTTAAGAGAAGCAACCGTTTCGTCGGTATAATATCCGGTCTTGATTGCCGCTTCGGCATCCGCAACAGCTTCATTCAGCTTCGTATAATCCGCCGGAAGATACTTGAGGTCAATTATTGCCTGCTCGATTGCCTTGGCGTAATTGTTGACCTGCTCCTGATATCTGATATCAAGGCCTTCCTCAACTGCACTAATCTTATCCTGTAGATTCTTCCAGCTCTCCGCTGTATAAAGTGACGAATCCGTCGGAACCTTGCCCTTGGCAGTTGTTACCGCACTGTAATCCGCCGGGTTATATTCAAGCCCCGCAACAGCATTTCTGATTGCCGCTGCATAACCGTCAACCGTTGCCTGCTCGGTAACATCAAGGTTATAGTTAACAAGATTGATAGCGTTTCTTACCGCCGCTCTCGATGCCGCAGTATGAAGCTTTTCGTCCATCGTTGCGTTTGCTTCCTCAATTGCCTTTCTTACATCGTCATAATTTGCACCGATATAATCAAGGTCAGCAATAGCATCTTCAATATTCTGAGCGAATTTATCAACCTCGGCCTGGTGAGTAATATCAAGGCCTTCTTTGACGGCATTGAGCATATCCTGAAGGTGCTGCCAGCTCTCCTCGGTGTAAAGTGAGGAATCTGTCGGCACTTTTGCTTTCGCCGCCTCAACAGCACTGTAATCAGCATCCTTATATGTAAGTCCTGCGATTGCTGCACGGATTGCCGGCGGATATGTATCTACCGTTGACTGCTGAGTGATGTCAAGCTCATAGTTTATTCCGTTGAGAACCTCATTAAGCTTTGCAACGGTTTCATCAGTGTAAAGCGAGAGATCCGAAGGAATTTCTCCCTTAGCCGTTGTAACCTCGCTGTAATCAGCCGGAAGAACCTTAAGAGCTACTATAGCTTCCTCTATATCCTTAGCGAAAGCATCAACTCTGCTCTGCTGAGTAATGTCAAGACCTTCAACGACCGCGTTAAGCTTATTCTGAAGATTCGTCCAACTTTCTGCCGTGTAAATGCTTGAATCGGCAGGAACCTTACCCTTAGCGACTTCAACCTTGCCGTAATCAGCCGGTTTGTATTTCAATGCTTCTCTTGCAGCCTTGATTGCGGCTGCATAGCCGTCAACCGTCGCCTGCTGCGGCTTGCCGAGAGTTCTGTCAACAGCATTGACCGCATCATTAAGAGCCTGTACCGTTTCATCCGTGTAAACCGTAAGGTCTGACGGTATCTTGGCAATTTCGCTATCGACCTGTGTGTAGTCGGCAGGGATAAATTTAACCTCAAGCTTTGAAATTGCATCATTGATTGCGGTCACGTAGCCGTCAACCTGTGCCTGTTTTGTTATATCGAGATTGTAATCGACCGCATTTATCACATTATTGAGATTAGCCACCGATTCATCGGTATAAATGCCCTCTGCGATTTTTGCATTTGCCGCATTAACAGCCGCAATGACAGCCGTGTAATCAGCGCCCTTTGGTTTGAGTGCGATAATTTTAGCTCTGATATCGGAAGCGTAACCGTCAACCGTTTTCTGATATCTGATATCAAGATCCTTATTCATTCCGTTCACCGTATCATTGAGAGCCTGAACGGATTCATCTGTATAAATTGTAAGGTCTGCCGGAATTTCTGAAATAGCATTGTTTACTTCGGTATAATCGGCAGGCTTATATTTCAAAACCATTATCGCCGTTTCGATAGCCTCGGCATATTGGTCAACCTGATTCTGATATCTGATATCAAGGCCTTCCTCAACTTCATTCAGCTTATCCTGAAGATGCTGCCAGCTCTCCTCGGTATAAAGTGACGAATCGCTCGGAACCTTAGCCCTTGCTACGGTAACCTTTGAATAATCTGCATCCTTAAATTTAAGGTTGCTGATAGCGTTGTTTATGCTCGTTACATAACCGTCAACCTTTGACTGATGGTCTGCAGTGAGGGTCGTGTCTATCTTTTTAAGCACGGAATTAAGCGTTGCTACAGAAAGAGTGGTATAAAGCGAGAGATCCGTCGGTATATTTGTCTTTGCAAGGTCGACCTGTGTGTAATCTGCGGGTGCATACTTCAGACCGATTGTTGCGTCTGATATTGCCGTGGCATATCCGTCAACAGTTTTCTGCTGGGTTATATTAAGGCTTCTGTCAACGCCTGCGATTGCAAGATTGAGCGCCGAAAGCGTTTCGGACGTATAAAGAGTGTAGTCCGGGTGTGCACTTGCATAGGCCTCGTTTTCAGCAAGCTTTGCATTGGCTTCCGTTATTTTTTGATCAACAACGGCATAATTAGCCGGAAGATATTCAAGCCCGCCGATGGCTGTTCTGATAGCCTCGGCATAGCCGTCAACATCGGCCTGTCTGCTGATGTTGAGGTTTGGCACAACTGCCATATAAGCATCCTTCACTCTTTTAAGGCTTTCAGCCGTGTAGAGCGAGCTTCCGTTTGTGATTATCGGAGATGCTTCCTCCTGCGCAGAGGTAACAGCCGTATAATCGGCCTTGTTTTCCTTCAGCGCCGATATTGCATTTCTTATAGCTGTAGCATAGCCGTCAACCTGTTCCTGCTTGCTGCCGTCAAGATTTCTGTCGACACTGTTTATTGCCGCAGTGACATCCGACCAGTTTGAATAGAAGGTATCAGCCGTAAATCCGTATGTTGAGGCATAGGTTTGAAGAATATTATTTGCAATCTGATTTGCTTCTTCAATCGCCTTGTCAACCTCCGTATAATCGGCTCTGTTTGCTATAAGTGTATCAATTGCCGATCTGACAGCGGCAACCGCTCTGTCAATTTCGCTCTGGTATCTTATGTCAAGACCGAGCTTCGATTCAAGAGTGGCAACTGCCGAATCAACAGCCGCAATATTGCTGTACTTTGTTCTGTCAATTGCATTGGCCTCTGCAATAATATTGATTGCCTCGGTTGTATTTGCAGGCTTGTATTCAATATTATCCAGCCAGTACTTGAGTGTTGCGACTGCGGCGTCGATATCATTCTGTCTTGAGAGATCCAAATCGTGAAGCTTAATAAGGTCATTATAAGCCTTTGTAAGATTTTCTGCCACATCATCAACAATATATGAAAGATTGAGCAGCTTATATGCGCTTTCCGCCTTCATAGCCTCGGAATAATCCGCACCGTTGACTTTCAAGGCGTCTATCGCATTTTTAAGAAGAAGCGTATATCCGTCAACCGTTGACTGTTCGGTAATAAGAAGGTAAGTGCCAACGGTATAGCCCTCAAGGTCATTATATACACAACCTGAATTTTCAAGGACGGATACTACCTTTGCCCAGCCCGAATATACCTCGGCGGCGCTCTTTCCGTATATTGTCGGCGTTTCGTTCAAAATTCTGTTAACTGTGTTAACATTGGCGAGGAACTCGGTATAATCGGCAGTTGTGTACTCAAGCGCATCCATTGCCGCCTTAATATCCATCGCCATTTTATCGACTGCGGGCTGGTAAAGTGCGCTGCAATCATCGGCATAGCTGTCAATAAGAGTTTGAAGCTTTGCCCATGAGGCAAGAGTATATTTGCTTTCGTTCTTTGAAATTGCCTGCTTATAATAAGCGTCTGCGAGTGAATAATCCGCCTTGCGCATTTGCAGATTTGCATAAGCCGTCTGCAATGTTGCATATGCCGAATCAATATCCGTCTGAGTTTCATTGGGCTTTGCAAGACATTTCTTTGCGTTTACAAAAGCGTTTTTGAAATCCTCCCAGCCCGATGAATAATACCATGACTGAGGATTATAGCCCTTAAATTCTCCGTCGGCAAGATTTATTGACATTGTTGTCGGATCCGTTCCCTGAATTTCTTCAACAAGAGTTCTCAGAGAGCCTTTATCATATGTAACAAATCTGAAGCTGAATGAATGACCGACATAAACATTCGTCCATGCTGCCGGGGTGTGATACTTTAAGGAAACAGTATATTCCTTCGTTCCTGTTTCCTTACACGGACCTACGCCCTCAAAATATGACTGCATAGTCGTACTTAAAGCTGACGTTGTTATATCCGTTTTATTGGTTGGCAAAGTTATGCCAAGTTCAGAAGCAGCAGTTGTTTCATTACTCGGATTGTTTGATGTGTCGTCGGCACTGAATGTGTCTGCGATACCCGAAACCGTATATGAACTGTCAACTTTCACGGTAACGCGCTCTTTTGTTGCAGCCGTATATGTCGGAAGGAGGGTATGAAAACGAAGATTAAGGGAAGAAAGAGTAGACGTAACACTCTTGTCAATGTAAACAGTTGACAGAGGTCTGTTGCTGTCCGCTTTTATTGAGACATTATAATTTTTGCTTGCACTTGATCCGCCGAAATTCTTCATATTGCCAAAATGGGTAGTCCAAGCCGAAACCTCGCTTGTAAACGCACTTGCATTGGTGAAATCAACCGTACCGTTGGCGGTTCCGTTGTTATAAATTGAACCGTATGTATTCTCGCCGAGAATCATCGTTGCAATGTATGAACGGTTCTTGGTATCCGAACCAACAAAATAGTCTTCATAGGTTCTCTTGGTTGAATAAATACCCGTTGGGGCAGCTATCGCTTCAACGTAAGACACGCATTGAGTCTCATAGTTATTGGTATAGGTTTTGCCGCTTATTTCATTCGTCTCGCTGTATGTATAGCTGACGGTGAATATAAGAACAGAACCCGCCTCGGCAGTACCTCCGCTGACGGTCCATGTGTATGTACCGTTAGAAAATGCGGGCGTAGACGAAGCATAAGTGACCGTAGTGTTGTTGCACGAAATCGTCGGTGCACTGTCAAGAGTAACTCCCGGTGTAAAAGAAATCTGCGTTGCATACGGCGTTTCTCCTACATATGCAATATTGGCAAATTTACCGGACAGATAAGGAACACCTGACTTTGTTGCCTTAACTATCACCGAATTGTTCCCCGAAGGAGGCTTGAGAGAGTTGCTTGCATAAGCGACTCTTGTAACCTCGTTGACATAAATGCCTGCGGTCGGTCTGTTAAGAACAAGCTTCGGGTCGGCAGGAGCCGCCGCAGCCGTGAATCCACCCGGCATCAGAGTCAGCGGAACAGATGAAAGAACCAAGGCGATCACCATAACTATGCTGATGACCTTTCTTTTCAGTTTCATCGCAAACACCACCTTATATTTATTAAAATGTTTTACAAAATATATCCGTTGTTTAAATCAGATTTCCCGAATATACCTAAGTTTATTTTAACACATGATATACTTCCAGTCAATAAAATTAAATGTATTTTATATTTTTGACAAAAAAATTATAAATTTTTTTGCTAACTTTCTTGTGCAATATGTTATATAAAACAAAATACACCGTATGACTTTATTGAAATCGGACATTTTGTTCAATTATTGTTCTTTTATTAGAACAAAGTCTCCTTTTAGAAATCAAACTTGTTTATTCTCTCAACAAAACGGATCACTTTGTTTTTTTGTTACAGTTATCGCTTTATCCTGACAAGTCAAGTTTCTCTTTCTTTTTTCATTTTTTAACCTCGATTTTGCTTTTTTATCGCATAATGACAGTGATCCCTCCGTCGAAGGCAGAGTTTTTCCGGTTTTGACAAGTCTGTTGTTTACAATTACCGAATATACAAGCGAAACATCAAAAATGAGGCTGCCGTTTTACCGGCAGCCTCTGTATTTTTAAATTTTATTTTGCCGCATTGGCAAGATCGATGAATGATGTAAACTTGCCGATGCACTCCGAAGGAGCCTGATTGATTGTCTCCTTGCGTACGCCTGCATTTTCAACCGACTTAACATCGGAGTTACCGATATTACCGTCAAAGTTGAGGTCGCCCGCATACTTCGTATAGTCGGCAATCAAATCGGGATCAAGCATAAGTGATGCGTAAGCCTTGAGAACAACTGCATCCTGTCCGTCAATCTTTCCGTCTCCGTTAACATCACCGAACATAATGAGCGTAAACTCGTTCTTTACAATGTATTCTCCGTACGGATCCTCAACGATCTGGAGCTTGGAGCCTGTACCCGGGCCGTGCTTGGTAGCCTTGAGGCAGATATCACCGTCTCCGGAGTATCCAAACTCACTTGAGAAATAGTCGCTGAAAAACTCTGCGCCGTAGGTTTCCTTAGCGGTATCGTTCCAGAATGTATCGTCAAATCCGATTGCGTATCCGTAACGATAGTCAATATTCTGATTAAATGCCGTTGAGCCGCCGTTGTAGAACTCAATCGTTGCAACGTTCTCAAGCTTTTCGATTGCATCGTAAAGTCTCTTATAGTAATTGTCAACAAGCTTCTGACTGTCCGCATCATAGTCACGGTCAAGCCTTCTGCCCTCGTTGTAAGCCTTAACAACCGCCTGAACCGAAGCGTCGGTATAGGTGCTGGGCGGGAAAAGATTTGCAACACGGCTGATCTGAGCATCAAGCTGTGAATAATCGGCAAGTCCGATATAATTCTTCAACGAATGATAAGCCTTCGAAAGCTGACGTCTTGCCGTATTGATCTTGGACTGTCTGTAATCCATAACAGTTCCGGTAGCAACCTTTTCGTTATACTCGGTCATAACCTTGTTTGCAAACTGATATGCGTTCCAGAATGCATTCCATGTTCTGTCGGTATACTTCTTAGTTCCGTCAGCGTTGAGGTTATCGTTGTAATTAACGGTTCCGACAACATTAAGAACCTTTTCAAGCTGATATGTTGACTTGTATGTCTGATTTCCTATAAGGAGATCCTTGTACTTCATAAGAGCATAACAACTGAAAGTAACGTCTGCACTTGATGGGAACAGTTCCTTGCCTATCTTTGCCTGCTCATACTGATTAAGGATTTTTCCTGCTTCTCTGAGTCTCTGCTTAAATGCGAGATATGCCCATGGCGCAAAGTCAACCATGTGGAAGTATTCATAATTATCGTCGTAATAATGAAGTCCTTCATTTCCCGCAAGAGCAAGCTCATCATAAACTGTTTTGAGCTCGCTGATGCTGTAGGTCTTTCCTGCCGGATGATTGTTGTTGTAATCAACCGTTACATAATCATAGCTCTTGAGGTCAATAACTCCGATAAGCTCGGCAAGGATGTCAAGCGATGTATCGCAAAGTGAACCCGGACCCGTAATATTGCTAAGACTTGCAAGAAGCTGCTTAACTGTATTCTTGAGTCCTGTACCGTTATTAACTCCGTCGGAATTTACAACAGTAATAACCTGATCAAGCTTGGTATAGCTGTAAGGAATAATAAGGCCAACCTGAGCTGCATTATCGGTTGTTCCTGCCGTTTCATAGTGAGGAAGCTGGAACAAGCCGTTAATAGCTCTTGCAAGAAGGTTTGTGATAATCTGCGTAAGCGGCTTATCAAGAGTTGCTGTAAGCTTAGGTGTCGAAGCACGACGACCGATAAGTGAAAGGACTGTGTTGATATCAAAGTCAAGGATAGCGTTCAAGAGTTTATCCATAACGATTTCTCTGAAACCGTCCTTATTATTCTCTACACCGTAAAGAATGTTAGTGAGAGGAATAATCTGGTTAACCGAATAGTAAACCTTTGCCCAAACGTCGGTACCGTTGGCTGCCGAGCCGAGATTGAAGAACTTTGAATACTTTGTAAGGAAGAAATCAAATGCTGCGTTAAGCTCTGCCGAGAAGGTAATCTTTGTAGGATCCGAATTAACTGTCTGCATGCCGAACTCACCGACAAGGTAGTAGTCAACCAATGCACCTACAAGGTCAAGGCACCAGTCTCCGTCCGGATTGTACTGCGAACCGATATAGTTGCCGTTCTCATCCTTCTTAGCCATGAGATCCTCAAACTCTGCGTTCGGATAGAGATCCTTTAATACGTCGATAAGAGTAAATGTTGCAAGCTCTCTGATAGAATTGCAGTTGTCCGAGAACTCAACATCATCAACAAGAGCCTCAAGGAGGAACTTAACAAGGAATGCGAACGTCTGCTCGTCATTCATGTTTTCAAGAGCCTTTGACTGCTCATCTGTGATTTCCGGAGCGTCCTTCCAGAAAGAACCTATGATCGGGAGCAATGTCTTAACATATCCGGAGAGCTGCGATACAAAGCCCGGCTCAAGTGTAAGATACTTTCCGCCGTTTCCGTCATCTTTAAAGTAGATGTACTTTGTAAGGCCTTCCTTAAGGATATATTGAAGTGTAACGTTTATCTTATCTATCGGCTTCGGGGCTGTCGGATTTTCAACACCCTTTGACTCAAGGAATTTGGCGATCAATTCATCCTGAGATGCATCTTCGGGAAGACCCATTGTCTCATTAGTAACGAAAAGGGTTATCGCGATATTGATATAAGATGTGTCTGCCGTGGTGTCGTCCGGCTTAATCTTGAGTGCATCAAGAATAAGGTTGCCGGCATACTTAACAACGATATCGTCGATGAGTGCGCTGAAAAGAGCCTCAATGAAGTCATATGTCTTGACCTTTGTAAAGTCGATCGAAGGTCCGATTGACGTCTTGAGTGACGGAAGAAGATCAACGAATTTAACGTAATTCTTCAAGGTACCGTCGGCGTTCTTTTCAAGTCCGAGGAAATCGGCAACAGCATTTGAGCCGTCAGCCTTTGCCATCTTATCGCAGACAAACTTGACAAGACGGTTGTTAAAGAAATCATTAACTATGTAGTCGAGGTTGTCATAAGCTCCGCCTACCGCAAAGCCTGTACCTGTGGAATCAATCAATGCCTTATAGACCATCTCGTTGATATAGCCGTGAAGGTCGTTAAGCATAGGAATCTTTTTCTTCGGATTCCAGAAGTTCTTTATGATACCAAGATTGAACGAGTTGTCTACCCATTTATAAAGCGGGTCGGCATTCTCCTGGAGCCACTGAAGAAGATATCCGAGAACCTCAAGATCGCTCTTGTTCTCTGAACGGCGTCTGATGTCACCGTTCTTCGGGATTCCGAAGCTCAGGTTATCAATGTCTCCGAAGCTGAACATTTTATAAAGTGTGTGTCCTGTAATATCCTTGATTGAATCAAAGAGAGTGTCAAGAGAATAGATGTGAATATGAAGACTTAGCTGGCTCAAGTCAAAGTTTACATCCAGTCCTGCAAGAACCTCATCATCGAGATAGTCAAGAACAGCGGAAGCCGCCTGCTCTTTTGTGAAAACAGGTTTTTTTACACTGCTGTAGCTACAGGTATTGTATGGGGTTTTGTATGCGCTTACGCCTACCGTGAAGCATGAAAGCAACATGACAAGGGCAATAAGAACGCACAACAGTCGTTTGGATTGTTTCACCTAAAACACCTCCGTTAAATTTCCGGCCTACGACCGGAGAAACTGTAAATAGGGTCGCCAAAATCCACCATTCCAGTTTGGCTTATAATAATATTATCAGAAAAGCCTTAATTTGTAAATAGGTTTTTCCAAATTAAAATATTACAAACTGTACAAAATTTCTTATTATTTTTATATGAATACAATAAACAATACAAAATAAATGTATAAACAACAGAAAAAACACAGCATTTTAGTCAATTATACGGATGCTTTTTCTTCTTGATCTGCAAGTTCTCACATACCTTTTATAATATATAATCTGCACCGTCATGACATTTTTCTATATTTTATATTGATTTCAGGTTGAAAAAGCAAACCGATATGGTATAATAACCTCAACCAACCGTTTGTTAAATGAGCAAAGAAGTTTAAAGAGGTGCTATATGAAAAATTCTGTTAATATTGGAATTATCGGCCTCGGAGGCAGAGGCACAAGTATGATGAGTGTCATGGCAAAGATGGAGGATATCAATATTCTTGCCGTTTGTGACAAGTATCCCGACAGAGTTGACAATGCCGTAAAAATTCTTGTTGACAGCGGCAGACCGGCTCCGATGGGTACTGTTGATTACAACGAGGTTCTCGATATGCCGGGGATTGACTCGGTTTACATTGCAACGGATTGGGAATGTCACGTTAAAATCGCCATTGATTCAATGAAAAAAGGCATTCCGGCTGCAATGGAAGTCGGCGGGGCTTACACCCTCGATGAATGTTGGGAGCTTGTTCATACATATGAGGAAACCGGCGTTTGGACAATGATGATGGAAAACTGCTGCTACGGCGAGCGTGAAATGATGGTTCACAATATGGTTCGTGAGGGCGTATTCGGCGATATCGTTTTCTGCTCCGGTCAGTATGCTCACGATCTCCGAGACGAGGTCGCCTACGGCGAAAAGAACCGCCACTACAGGCTTCGCAATTACATTGCAAGAAACTGTGAAAACTATCCTACGCACGAATTGGGTCCGATTGCAAAGCTACTCGGCATAAACTACGGCAACCGTTTTGTTTCCATGTCAACCGTTTGCAGCAAAGCCGCAGGCATGGAGGACTTCGTTAAACAGCATAAGGATCTCAAACCCTCGCTCGGCAGCACGAAATTCAATCAGACGGACATTGTCAAGACATTTATTAAAACCGAAAAAGGAGAGCTTATCGAGCTTACTCTTGACACCTGTCTCCCCCGTTTCTACAGCCGAGGCTTCACGGTTCGAGGCACAAAGGGACTGTATCAGGAAGACGGCGACATCGTTTTCCTCGACAAGAAGCTATATAGAAAAAACGAGTGGGATCAGAAAAAATTCTGGGGAAGAGGAAAAAAATTCGCACGCAAATACAATCATTCGCTTTGGCACGACACCACTAAGGAAATGCTCGATGCAGGTCACGGCGGAATGGATTGGTTCATTATAAGGGCCTGGATCGTATCGGTTAAAAACGGCACTCTCCCGCCGATTGACGTCTATGATGCGGCAGCGTGGATGTGCATTACTCCGCTGAGCGAGCTTTCAATTCAGAACGGCGGTGCAACCGTTGAGATTCCCGACTTTACGAACGGCAAATACAAGAACAGAACCCCCAAAAACGACAATATATATGATATAAGATAATTGAGGAGGATAAGAATGGTAAACAAACTGACCGCTGTCATTGTTGCGATAACAACAGTAATTATGTCCGTAACAGGCCTTTTCGTATGGGGCTTTGCACCCGAGGATGAAACCGAGTTCACCCCGGTGATTCGTTTTGTCGCATGCAGCGACTCTCATCTTAAAACTGCCGCCGGCGTCGGAAGCCACAGGCTCGAGAAGACGGCAAAGCTCGCTTATGCTATTGCAAAGGCAGACGATGAATACAATAATCTTGATGCATTTCTTATCAACGGTGATATCACAAACGACGGCAATATTGACCAGTTCGCAGGCTTCAAGGTCATTGCCGACAAGTATATCAAGAGTGAGACTGAGCTTCTCCCGATAATTGCGAACAACCACGATTTCAGAAACATGAAGAAGCAGACCGTCGCCTATTTCTCACAGCTCATGGGCAAGGACACAGACTATCACAAGGTAGTCAACGGTTATCATTTTATCGGAATTTCGACTTCCGACGTTGAGGGTGTGAACTACACCGAGGCACAGAGAGTATGGCTCAAGGCTCAGCTTAACGAAGCGGTTAAGGACGATCCTAACAAGCCGATTTTTGTGTCTCAGCATGAGCATGTGCTCAACACTGTTTACGGCAGCTCGGATTTTGACGGCTGGGGAATTGACGATTTCAGCGACATTCTTGAGCAGTACCCGCAGGTTGTTGACTTTTCGGGTCACTCCCACTATCCGCTTAACGATCCCCGTTCTGTATGGCAGGGCAGCTTTACCGCTATAGGAACAGGTGCTCTCGCATACATGGAGCTTACGGTTGAGAATCAGCGCAAGGTTCACCCGACAGGCCACAGCCTCGAAGCTCAGTTCTGGATCGTTGAGCTTGATAAGGACAGCAATATGCGTCTGAGAGGCATTGACCTCATTGAGCAAAAGGTTCTTTGCGAATATATTCTTGCCAATCCCGCAAATCCGGCAAACCGCGAATACACTCCGGAAAAGCAGGCAGCAAGATCGACCGCACCTGTTTTCAGTGAAAATGCTGAGTTCAAGGTCACAAAGCTCGCAAAGAGCGTTACGGTGAAATTTGATGCGGCACAGTCTACAAGCTCTGAACCTATTTTCTTGTACAAGGTTAAGGTCATAAACTCCGACGGCGAGGTTGTTAAATCCGACTGGGTTCTTCCGAAGTATTATTCGGCAACGGTTGAGAAAACCGAGCGTCTCAAGCTCGGCAAATTTGAAAAAGGTGATTATACGGTTTCCGTCACAGCCGAGACTGCTTGGGGCGTACAGTCGGAGGCTATAACGACAGATTTCACGGTTAAATAAATTATGGCGACTTTACTTTTAATTGTTATCTTTATTGATTTTATCGGGCTCGGAATTCCCGACTCGCTTTTTGGAGCGGCATGGCCCGCAATCAATTATGACTTTGGTCTGCCGATTTCGGCAGCGAATGCGGTCACCGTCACAATGACGGTATGCTCGATAATTTCAAGTCTGATGAGTGCAAAGCTGACAGAAAGATTTTCGACGTCAAAAATTGCAGCGGTGAGCACAGCGCTTACCGCTGTCGGTCTGTTCGGCTTTTCAATCTCAAAGAACATATATATGATGTTCTTCTTCACCCTGTTTCTCGGATTCGGTGCAGGAGCGATAGATGCAGCACTCAATAATTATGTTGCAGTTCATTATAAGGCATCGCACATGAATTTTCTGCACTGCTTCTACGGAATAGGCGTAACTCTCAGTCCGTACATAATGTCGCTTGCGCTCAAGAACCGATCTTGGGAAAGCGGCTACCGCTGGGCATCTATTATTCAGCTTGTCATTTCCGTTATCGCTTTTGCCTCCCTCCCCCTTTGGCAAAAGAACGGCATATTATCGGGTGTTTCGGAAGAAAACAGCAAAAGCAGCTTTGCAGAGCTTATAAAACTTCCCGGAGTTAAATCAACCTGGCTTGTGCTTTTCGGTTCATGCTCGCTTGAATATGTCAGTGGTACATGGGCAAGCTCGTTTCTCGTCAATTCGAGAGGACTTACGGCTGACAAAGCTGCGCTGTTTATTACCGTCTACTACGGCGGAATGGCATTCGGACGTTTTCTTTCGGGGATTCTCTCGACAAAGCTTAAACCGCAGCAAATTATTGCAATCGGTACAATTCTTATAATTCCCGCCATTGCTCTCGTTTCACAACCGTTTGTACCATTTCTGTGTGCAGCAGGACTATTCCTTATCGGACTCGGCAACGGTCCTCTTTATCCGAACATGGTGCATCTAACCCCAATTCGCTTTGGCAAAAAAATGTCTCAGATGGTCATGGGTTCCCAGATGGCGGCGGCATATATCGGAATTCTTTCCATGCCCGCACTGACAGGCTTCCTTGCTCAGAAGTTCTCAACCGATATTTTTCCATATTGCTTGATTATCTTATACGGCATAATGCTTATTTCCCTTATTTTTACTCGAAAATCAAAAATTGTAAATGAATAATTTATTAAATTAAAAAATTTGTTAATAAAAAACTATTGATTATTTAATGAATAACTGATAAAATCAAAGTAATCATAAATACAAACAGAAAGGACGTTATGTATGAAAAAAATACTTTCTATTTTGCTTTCGGCACTCCTTGCGGTTTCTGTTCTGGGCATTTCTGCCTCGGCAAGAACTCTCGGAGATGTTGACGGCAACAAAAAAGCAAACGCCGCAGACGCATTGAAGATACTTCAATACACTGTCGGTACTCTTGACACTATTGACAAAAAGCTTGCCGACGTTAACTGCGACGGCACAGTTAATTCAGCCGATGCGCTCATCGTTCTCAGAGTTTGCGTAGGCACTTATGAGGGTCCGACAGAGGTTGACCTCAAGCCCGAGGTCATTGACCCCATAATGAAAACCGGCAAGTTCACCCTTGGCACAGTTGTTGACACAGTGGACGAAAAAGGAAATTCAGTCAGTATTCCTTCCACCGTCATGGTCAGCGGCAACAACATTTGCACTTCCATGAAATACAGCGGCATGAATATCAGACTTCTTGTTCTTAACGGCAAAATATACATGATAATGCCGGACTTGAAGGTCTATGTGGAAATGAGAAAGGAAGATCTCGGCGGTCTTGATTTCGGCAATATGAATTTTGATGATAATCAAACCTATGTCGGTTCATTCTACTCGACATATAACGGAAAGACCTACACCGTCGATTCCTATAAATCATCGGATGGTTCGGTTGCCGATTACTATTTCCTTGACGGAAAATGGGTGATGACCGGCGAACATTCCGCAAAGCCTGAGGAAGCAATGAAAATTACCGAGTTCAAAGCAGGCGTCAATGAATCATATTTTTCACTTAAAGGATTCAAAAAGATTGACATTAATAAATAAAGGAGATAATTGAAAATGAACAAGTTTATTAAAACAGGTATTTCAATTGCTGCCGCAGTTGCCATTACCGCTTCGGCTTCTGCAATGGCTTTGGCAGCGAATTACATGGGTGACGTCAACGATGACGGTAAAGTAAATTCCGCAGATGCGCTGGCAATACTCAGATACACAGTGGGTATTGACGGCACAGAGATCAATCTTAAAAAAGCCGATGTCAATTCCGACGGAAGCATCAATTCTTCCGACGCTCTTAAGGTTCTCAGAATGAGCGTAAGTCTCGAGGATCTTATTGAAATTAAAGAAGAAAACAATGAGGATGAGAAAACTCCTGTCGACTTTGACAAGGCTGAAGCTGTTGAATATTACAACAATGCGCTCAAGAAAGCTTATGCAAGCGAAATTGTAACAATAGACAAGAAAACAGATGTTAAGGTCAAGATAGATAATCTTTCTGCTTTCAAGGATCTCGCCAATTCTCTGATAGACAAGTATGCGGTTCCGACCAAAGCTACAGAAACATTTAAATCTGAACCGGAAAAGGCTGAAAAGTTCCTTGTTCCGACAGCGCTTGAAGCAGACGGAGCAAAAGAGGCAAAGGTTGAGGCCACGGAGAACGGCTATAAAGTAACTATTACTCTTGTCAGCGAAACAGTTGACTACAAAACAGCCCCCAAGTATAACACACAGGCTTCTCTTCCGCTTACAGGCATTGCAGAGCTTGCCGCTCAGAACAATGTAACGGTTAAATCCTCGTCATTTAACTATTCCGGCACGGTCCTCACGGCTGAAATTGATAAGGACGGAAATATCCTTTCGCTCAATCACACTATGCCGCTTAAGCTTTCTGCTAAGGTAAGATACGGTCTTATGAATATCGAAGGCTCAGGCTCGGGTAAGTACACTCTTGACGCAACGTTCACTTATTGATTCGTAAAAGCATTATACACATAAAAAGACGGCCGATTTTTAATCGGTCGCCTTTCTTTTTTTGAAATTCATTATAAATTTGTTAAGGTACTTCAACGGGAAGTTAAAAATATCGAGTGAAACCGCAAACGTCAAAATCACACCGATAACAAGAAGTAACAAAATTCCTTCCTTGGTTCTTACAAGTGTTTTCATGTCCAAAAGTTTGTTCATAAGGACGAGGAACGAATAGTGCCAAAAATAAACATTTACCGTATTTCTGCCCATGTAAGAAACAATCGGTATTTTTTTTTGCGGAACTACAACAAGAATTGCCGCACCCATAATCAAAGTAAGTATATGTGCCAGCAACCTGTAAAGGCAACCCCAAGGCAAGATATCTTTTCTAAAAGGATTTCTTCCGCTGAAAAGGTGTTGCAGGATTTTTACATCATCGAATTTCCAAAAGCATACCACGCACCAGCATATCAGCAAAATCAGTGCCGGGGCAAAAAGATACTTCTTGTATTTTTTTATTTTCTCAATTAAGATATTCGGATCAATCATTGTTCCGAGCCAAAAATACGGGAAGAATACCAACAGTCTTGATATACAAAGGAAATCGCCGATATTTTTAAAGTATCCCGTAAACAATGATATCGCGAATGAAACGATCAGGACAACCGTTTTGTTTGCTTTTTTCAGTAGCCACGCAATTGCAGTGAACCATGCAAGCACAAACATGAACCAAGGCACTCCGCCCTCATAAAAAAGTCCGAATTTCGCCTTGCCGTTTATCGCCAGATATGAGATATACAGCAATCCCTTTAACAAAAAAGCCGACGAAAGATAGAACAATATTTTTCTAAGGCAATCCTTTTCTTTATAGAACAAGCCGAAAATAAAAATAAACATCGGCATATGAACTGTGTAAATAAAAAGATTTATCGCCATGACATCTTCTCTGCCGTATGATGCAATATACCCGACAACATGACCGACAACGACAAAAAGAATCATAAGAAATTTAACGGTATCCCAATACCAAATTCTCTCTTTCTTTATTAAATTGTTATTTTTCATTTTATAATCCTTTATTTTTGAGCAGTTCGGCTCATTTGATATCGGAATAGAATTCCTCAATATACTTGTCAACATCGGCTCTCGTTCCCTTATACGGTCCGGGAATTTCCATCTTGTTGGAAACCGTTGCCGTTGCATAAAGAAGCGAATCCTTCATGGAATGATGAAGTCTTTCTGTCATGTAAGCCGCAAACGTCGTATCACCGCGGCCTGTACGTCCGCTGAGATTTCTTGCACGAATCGGACATGAGCAGAATTCCTTACCGTCATATGCAATAACCTCTGTGTTATGAGTGATAACAACCTCTTTTGCGCCCCATGTATGGAGGAGCTTTGCCGCCTCGTATCTGTCGGTGAGACCTGTAAGAATCTCCGCTTCGGCGGCGTCTGTCTTGAGATACTCGATATACGGAAGAACCTCTTTTTTCTCCTTCCAATCCTCGAAAAACATTGTATGATCCTCAAGATTAACATGGCGGAGAAGAGCCTGAACGTCAACGGCAACCTTGCCCCTCTTGGAAGCTTCAATAATCATCTCGTTTGTGAAATCGCCGTAGAGCAAACCTGCAAAGTGATAAATATCCGCTTCAACATCCTCGGGGATATCATCAATCGTGAACGGAGTACCTACACTTATGCACATACACTTTCTGCGTTCCTTGTCGGCCGTGAAATACTGATTATCCATAGTGCATGACGACTCGGACATGATGCAATATATATCCTCTTTCGGAATCGTAAAATATGTAAGTCTCTCGCTGTCGTCGGGATTTATCTTTGTCAAAGCGGCAACCTTGTGCCCGAGAGCATATGCGGACGCCGAGGAATAAATAACCGCTCCGCCGATTGCAAGAGTTTCATTTCCGAGGTAATCGGTATCATGATCCATTGTGATATGACCGATAATAAGTGATTCGTAATGCTTCATTATTCTGCTCCTTTGTTTTTATCTTCGTAATTCAGTATTTCTTTTGCTATATATATCGGTCTTTCCTTGACCTGAAGATAGGTTCTTGCAAGGTATTCGCCGATTATGCCGAGGAAAAGAGAATTGAGTCCGCCGAGGAAAAGCAGAATCGTTATAATTGCGATCGTACCTGTGATCTCGCCGACTACGGCTCCGACGATCAAAGCGATTATGAGATAAAGCAGAGAAATCCCCATAAGACCTACGCCTGCATATGATGCCGCCTTGAGCGGAATTGTAGAATAGCCGACAATGCCTTCGATTGCATATCTAAAAAGCTTCATGAACGACCATTTTGACGTACCTGCCGCCCTCTCCTGCACCTCATAGGGAATATACTTTGTGTTATAGCCGACAAAGGAGAAAATACCCTTTGAGAAGCGGCTGTATTCCGACATATCGAGAACGGAGTCAAGCATCTGACGGCGCATAAGTCTGAAATCGCTTGCTCCGGGATAAAGCTCAACATCCGAGAGCTTGTTGATTATCTCGTAGAACTTATCCTTGAAGAAAATCAAAAGCTTACTCTCCTTACGCTCTCCCTGATAAGCGGCGACACAGTCAATATCCGCATTTTCATCAAGAATTTGCTTCATCTCAAGCACAACCTCGGGGCGCTGCTGAAGATCGGCGTCAATAACGCAGGTATAGTCTCCGCTCGACTGCTTCAAGCCGGCATAAATAGCCGCTTCCTTGCCGAAGTTACGCGAGAAATTGACAACCTTGACATTATCTGCCTTTTCGTATATAGCTCTGAGTATCTGCGGTGTTTTGTCACGGCTTCCGTCGTTTACAAACACCAGTTCATAATCCTCAACCTTGTCCTTAAAAACACGTGTAACCTCCGAATAAAATTCAATTACACTTTCTTCCTCATTAAAGCAAGGAACAACAAGAGTTAATTTCATTTAATTCACCCAATTCTTTTAAAAATCTGTTTAAAGCGTCCTGCCATGTCGGCAGCCGTTTGATTCCTGCGTCATCAAGACATTTTTTGCTCATTCTTGAGTTGTGCGGTCTTTCGGCTTTCACCGGATATTCGCTTGAAGCAACAGGATTGATCTTTGCCTTTCTTCCTCCAAGCTTCATTATTTCAGCCGCAAACTCCGCCCATGAGCAGTAGTTTTCGTTTGTGCCGTGATATATTCCGTACTTATCCGTCACAATGAGGTCACAAATAAGCCTTGCGAGATCGGGAGTGTAGGTCGGTGAACCGATTTGGTCACAGACCACATTCAACTCGTCCTTTTCACTTCCCAGTCTGAGCATCGTTTTAACAAAATTGTTTCCGTTTATGCCGAACACCCATGAGGTTCTCACAATAAAAAATCGGTCGAGATGCCTCATAACCGCCTTTTCGCCGTCAAGCTTAGTTCTGCCGTAAACATTCTTCGGGTCGGTCGGGTCGGTCGTCTCAAACGGTTTTTCGCCGGCTCCGCCGTAAACGTAATCCGTGCTGACATAGAGCATTCTTGCACCGAGCCTTTCGCAGACAATTGCTATATTCTCTGTTCCGTCAACATTAACTTTACGGCAGTTCTCCTCATCATCCTCCGCCCTGTCCACTGCCGTATATGCGGCGCAATGAACAACTGCATCGGGAGCGTAGCCACAGATATAATCAACCGTTTCTTCACGGTTTGTTATATCAAAATCCTCCCTGTCAACTCCCTTGCACTCAATTGAGCGTGAGTTCAACTCCTTGATAACATCAAAGCCGAGCTGACCGTTATATCCTGTTACAAGAATTTTCATGTTCTGTCCTCAAAAATCAAAGCTTACGTCGCTGTCCTTGAGAAGCGGAGCGGAAATATCCTTCTTTGAAAGAATAGGATTATCAATTCCCCATTCAACGCCTATCTCGGGATCGTTGAACTTAACGCTTCTGTCGTCCTCCGGACAATAGAATTCATCAACCTTGTACATAACCTCAACGTCGTCCGTCAGCGTAACAAAGCCGTGCAGACAGCCCTTGGGAATAAAAAAGGATTTCTTGTTCTCGCCCGAAAGGATAACCGATGTCCACTTCATGTAAGTCGGCGAGCCTTTTCTGATATCAACTGCAACGTCCATAATTTCGCCGTGCACGCAGGTAAGCAGCTTGCTCTGAGCGGTCGGGTTGACCTGACAGTGCAAGCCTCTGAGCGTACCTTTCTCGGCAGAAAACGACCTGTTATCCTGAATAAAATCAACATCTATACCAACCTCGGCGAGCTTACGTTTGGAATAAGACTCCATAAACCAGCCTCTGTTATCGCCGAAAACATCGGGCTCGATTACCATTGCACCCGTTACTTCTGTTTCATATGCTTTCAAATATGTCAGTCCTTTTCTTTTAGCAAATTTGTGCGTTATCGCCTTTACATCTTTTCCGTTGAACACGGCGGCTCCTGCTCCGTGCCCCAGCGAGGACGTTCGCCCTGCTTATCGGAATACATGATCTTGCCCTCGGCAACTCTCATAAGATGCTGACCGTAAGGCGATTTGCCATACTGCTGCGCAGATTCGATAAGAGTTTTCTTTGAAATCCAGCGCATGTTATATGCGATCTCCTCGGGCGCGGAAATCTGAATACCCTGGAGCTTTTCTATCGTCCTGATGAAATTCGCCGCTTCCATAAGGTTATCGACCGTTCCTGTGTCGAGCCATGCGAAGCCTCTGCCCATGAGCTTGATATCAAGATCGCCGTTGTCAAGATAAATCTGGTTGATATCCGTTATCTCGAGCTCTCCTCTTTCAGATGGTTTAAGGCTCTTGGCATACTCAACAACCCTGTTGTCGTAGAAATAGAGTCCCGTAATTGCATAATTCGACTTTGGCTCCTTCGGTTTCTCGACAATTCTCTTTGGCTTGCCCTTTCTGTCAAATTCAACAACACCGAAGGCCTCCGGATTGTCAACATAGTAACCGAAAACAGTTGCTCTGTCCTTGTTGAGAGCGGCCTGCCTGAGCATATGACCGAAGCCGCTGCCATAGAAAATGTTATCGCCGAGAACCATCGCGACGCTGTCCTTGCCGATGAACTTTTCACCGATAATGAACGCCTGAGCGAGACCCTCGGGTCTCTCCTGAACGGCATATGAGAGCTTCAAACCGAACTGATGACCCGTTCCGAGAAGTCTTTCGAATTTCGGCGTGTCGTCCGGTGTTGAAATGATGAGAATTTCCCTGATGCCCGCAAGCATGAGAGTTGAAAGCGGATAATAAATCATCGGTTTGTCATAAACCGGTAAAAGCTGCTTACTGGTAACCATTGTCAAGGGGTAAAGGCGGGTTCCCGAACCGCCTGCAAGTATGATTCCTTTCATTACTTTTAACCTCCGTAATTATGTATCAATTATTCGTGTTTTTTAAAAAGGCTTCCCGAATGGCAGTCAATTCCGACTATCAGCGGAAATTTATCGAGTACGATTCTCTTGACCGATTCACAGCCAAGATCAAAAAATGCGATTTCTTTACATTCCTTAACGCATTTTGCGGCAAGTGCACCGGCGCCGCCGACAGCGCAGAGATAAACGGCATTGTTCCTGACAATTGCATCGCAAACTTCCCTGTCTCTGCCGCCCTTTCCTATCATCGCCGCCAATCCCTTATCGAGCAGCAACGGAGCAAAAGGATCCATTCTGCCAGATGTAGTCGGTCCGCATGAGCCTATCGGCAGTCCCTGCGGCGCAGGCGTAGGACCTGCGTAATAAATGCACGCTCCGTCAAGGTCAAACGGCAGCTCGCCGCCCTCCTCGATGAGCTTGACTATTCTTTTATGTGCTGCGTCTCTCGAGGTATAAACCACTCCCGAAAGGATGACCCTATCCCCGGCGTGAAGCTCCTTTGCCCTCTCCTTGAGCTTGGACGCATCTAAAACATATTCTGCCATTAACTCAACTCCCGAATAAGCTGTTGAAGCAATTTTTCCGCTTCTTGCGGATCGGTTTTTACCTTATCAAGCTTTTTTGCCGCCTTTTTTATCTGCGACTGTGCGTTCTTTTTAAGCTTCGCCGCAGCAGCTTCGGCAGACTCAACCAGCTTATCGCATCGCTCTATGGTTTCCTGTGCCGCTTTTTTATCGGCGGATTCCTCAAGCTGTTTTTCGAGCATCTCATATTTTGCTCTCATTTTCTTAGCGTTTTCCTCGGCCTCGGAGCACTTCATATTAAGCTCTTCAATTTTCTTTTCTGCTTTTTCGGACCTTTCTTTCAGCTCGTTTTTTTCTTCGGTAAGAGTTTTTACGAGCCTATCCTTATCCGAAATAATATTTTTATATTCCTGCTGAGTTTTTTTCAACTGCTGAATATAGTTTATTACGGACTGACGGTCAAATCCGCCGAAGGGAGTTTTTTTGAAAAGAACCTCTTCTTTCATTCTGTAATCATTCCTTTCACGATTACGTATTTAACCGATATACATTATCTTCGTTACACCGTTGCCGCACTTCACGGCTCCGTTTTTCAGCGAATAGCAGTACATTTCGCCGCTTCCGCTCTTATAATTCTTGATATATGCAAACGCGCTGTCGCTGTAAACGAAATTATTCAGATTGAGGTCGCTGTCAACAACGGCATAGCCTGTTCCGTCGTATATTCCTGCCGTTACAAGTTCTTCGGAGTTGCTCTGTCTCGTCAAAACTATCGTCAGTGACTTATTGACGGCGAAATAAGAATATATATTCTTGCAAATCTCCGCCTTGCCGCCCTTTGGTTGGAATTTATAAAGTGTTCGTGAACCCGAGGATTCAAGCTTCTCATAGAATAATGTATCTTCGATCACCGTGCAGTCGGAAACCTTTGAATCTATCAGTCTTCTGCTGCTCAGCTCGGCATTCTCGGCACTGCTGTAATACAATTCTCCGTCAACAAGGCCGTATATTGTGCCCATATCGGCAAGAATAAACCGAGTTCTGTCCAGATCATAGCCTTTAAGCTCATATTCAACCACAGTCGAACCGTCATACCATGAGCAAAAGCTGCTGTCGCTGACTTCATACGAGCTTTGGACAGCATTGCGTACATAATCCATCGCCTTTTGCACACTTGAATTTTGAGCCGTTTCAACAAGCGAATCCATGCTGATTATATTTCCGACTCCGATAACCGATTTTCTGTAAATCAGCCTCGGATCTCCTGCCTTGGCAAATTCAATAATGTTCTCAAGAGTTATGCCTGAAACCAGCCTGTGCGAAGCACCGTTGCTGTAAGCGAAGCAGGTATATTCATCGCCGACTGCAAGTCCGAGATCAATTTTATCGAGCTCCTCACGAAGCTGATCTCTGATTGCCTTGAGCTTATAACGGTCGAGTGCGGCATTGTATTTTGCCGTGTCAAGAACCTTTCTCTTAAATATAAAGCCCTTTTCAACCATGTAATCGCTTTCAACCGGCTTTTGAATTTTTTTATCGCTTTCGTAATAGTTGTCCGATATAAAATCCTGCCAATTGACATTTGACTTATTTCTTGTGAAATAATAAAGATTGCCTCCGTAAACGAAGTCATTGAGATAGACCTCGCTGACGTCCGCGCATATTTCCGTCGGCTTTTCGTCGCCCTTTACTGAATATATATTCACATCTGTACTTTTGCCGGTCGGCTGAGTATAAAGTATCTCATAGTCATTACGGTCACCGGCATACTTGACATGGCTGATGCCGCTCACAACATTTTTACTGTTTTCGCCGAATTTCGCCCTATGAAGCGAATAGACGTTACTGCTTCGACGTGTGAAATAAACTATATTGCCAACCGACGGCGGAAAATATTCTTCAACCGACTCGGCAACCGTCTCTGCCCTTTGCATCTCGGTGCTGTACATATAGCAGCTTGTTATATTTGATTTTGTGATTGCATAGCAGGCAAAAAGACCGTCCTTGGTCGTTTTCCAGCCGGCATCAATGCCCTTCTCAATAAATTTGCCCTGCTTTTTCAAGGATTTTTTGCTGCCGACCTCAATCATTCTGAGGTCATATTTACCCGTTGCGGACGCTGTATTACGGCTAAACCATATATACATTCCGTCCGTCGAAACGGAAATTTCTCTCGCCTCTCCGATATCGTAATCGGTTCCGTCGGCAAGCTTAATTGTTGTGCTTTTGTCTGTTGTGTTATAAATCGCAGTCACCGGAAAGAGATTTCTGTCAGCTCTTTCGGCTCCGAAATATACCCCTGCCATTGCGCTCGCAACAATAAGTATCAGCGCAAGGCAAGCAACAAACGTTTTTATTCTTGAATCCCTCTTTGAGGGAATTTTTTTCTTCTTTATTGATAATTTTTTATCCGAATTTCTGTTTTCCGATTTCTTTGTTCCGAAATCAGCGGCAATTTCTTCAGGCTCGGAAATATCGTCAAGCGGCTGAATATCGCCTGAGAATCCCATTGCGTCATAAATTGGCAAAAGCTCAGACTCCTGAACTGCCTGAGCGTCACTGTCATATTCGTCTTTTGAAAGTCTGATGCCGTCGCTTTCTTTCATCTTTTTTCTCCGAGTCCCGTTCCGCCCGAAAACAAGCGGAACGGGATGATAAAAAATAATTATTTCATTGAAATGGCTTTCTTTGCTTTTTCAACAATATTTGAAGCGCAAAGGCCGTATATCTTGAGCATCTCAACTGCCGGGCCGGAGCCGCCGAACTTATCTTCAACGCCGACTCTAACAACCGGAACAGGCTTGCCCTCGCAGACAACCTCTGTAACCGCAGAGCCGAGACCGCCGATAATGCTGTGCTCCTCTGCCGTAACGATTGCGCCCGTCTCTTCAGCCGCCTTGAGAATGATGTCCTTATCAATCGGCTTGATGGTGTGGATATTGATAACTCTTGCCGAGATGCCCTCTTCCTTGAGCATATCCTTGGCAATCATAGCCTCATTAACCATAAGACCTGTTGCAACGATAGTAACATCGCTGCCCTCTGCAAGCTCGATGCCCTTTCCGATCTCGAATTTATAGGTATCGGGATCATTGAAGCGCGGAACTGCAAGTCTGCCGAAACGAAGATAAACCGGTCCCTCATACTCTGCCGCTGCAAAAACAGCCGCACGAGCTTCAACATCGTCCGCCGGATTGATAATCGTCATGCCCGGGATAGTTCTCATAAGAGCGATATCCTCACAGCACTGATGGCTTGCGCCGTCCTCACCTACGGAAATGCCGGCATGAGTTGCGCCGAGTTTAACGTTGAGGTGCGGATAACCGATAGTATTTCTGACCTGCTCAAAAGCACGGCCCGCAAGGAACATTGCGAAGGAGCTTGCGAAAACGGTGTGACCCGTTGTTGCAAGACCTGCGGCAACGCCTACCATATTACATTCGGCGATTCCTGCATCAAAAAATCTCTCCGGGAATGCCTTTTTAAACATGCCTGTTTTTGTTGCGGCGGCAAGATCGGCGTCCATAACAATAAGGCTCTCGTCCTTCTCGCCGAGCTCAACCAAAGCTTTACCGTAAGCTTCTCTTGTTGCTGTTTTGATTACGTCTGCCATCTTTTACGCCTCCAATTCTGCAAGTTGTGCTTTAAGCTCGTTCATAGCCTGCTCATATTGCTCGGCATTCGGAGCCGTTCCGTGCCATGAGCACTGATCCTCCATGAAGGAAACGCCCTTGCCTTTGACCGTCTTTGCAATAATTGCTGTGGGCTTGCCCTTGAACTCGGCTGCTGCCTTGAAAGCTGCGTCGATCTCGTCAAATGAATGACCGTAGATTTCAATTACATTCCAGCCGAATGCACGGAATTTTTCAGGAATCGGATACGGAGAGTTAACCTCTGCGATAGAGCCGTCGATCTGGAGATTGTTGTTATCAACAACGGCGCAGAGATTGTCAAGACCCTTTGCTGCGGCAAACATAGCTGCTTCCCAAACCTGTCCTTCTTCAATCTCACCGTCACCGAGAACTGTGTAAACTCTGTAATCCTTTTTGTCAATTTTTCCTGCAAGAGCCATACCGACCGCCGTTGAAATACCCTGTCCGAGAGAGCCTGTGCTCATGTCAACGCCCGGAGTACGATTCATGCTCGGATGACCCTGGAGCATTGCGCCCGGCTTACGAAGATTTTTAATTTCCGATACGGGGAAGAAGCCCTTGTTCGCGAGAACCGCGTAGAGAGCCGGAGCCGTATGACCCTTTGAAAGAACAAATCTGTCTCTGTTCTCATCCTTGGGATTTTTCGGATCAACATTCATGTGGTCGAAATAAAGATATGTGAGAATATCCGCTACTGAGAGCGATCCGCCCGGGTGACCCGACTTTGCATTGAACACACCTTCGATCACGCCCATACGAACCGTACAAGCCTTGATCTGTAATTGTTTTTTAGTTACTGCGTCCAAAAAAACACCTCCAATTATTCGCTTAATTTTTGTTTTTTCAAGAAATCCTTAAAATAATCCGGAACCTCTGCACTGAATTCAAGGTATCTTCCGTCTCTCGGGTGTTTGAACCCGATCAAGCCTGCGTGCAGACATTGTCCGTTCAACGAGGTTACTCCGTTCTTCGGTCCGTAAATATTATCGCCTGCAACGGGGTGGCCGATATATGCCATATGAACTCTTATCTGATGAGTTCTTCCCGTCTCAAGAGTAACCTTAATATATGCAAATTTCTCATTCTGATCGATCACTTCATAATGAGAAACGGCATCCTTGGAATTTTGATAGATAACGCACATTTTCTTTCTGTCATTGGGATTTCTGCCGATCGGTGCATTGACCGTTCCGCTCATCTCCTTGAAATGTCCGTGAACTACCGCTCTGTATTGCCTTGTAAAGCTGTGCTCCTTGATCTGAGCGGCAAGCTTTTCATGGGCAAAATCGTTTTTTGCAACTATCAGCAGACCGCTTGTATTTTTGTCGATACGGTGCACGATTCCGGGACGGATAACTCCGTTGATTCCCGAAAGACTGCTTCCGCAATGATAAAGCAAAGCGTTGACAAGCGTTCCGTCATAGTTGCCTGCGGCAGGGTGAACAACCATTCCCCTGGGCTTATTGACAACCAACAGGTCGTCATCCTCATAGATAATATCAAGAGGAATATTCTCGGGCTTTGCCTCAATCGTTTTAAGCTCGGGCATTGAGAAGCTTATCTCGTCGCCTATTGACACTCTGAACGATTTTGAAACGGGCTTGCCGTTGACCTTGACCTCGCCGTCGTCGATAATATGCTGAATATGCGAACGGGTAAAGTCGGAACAAAGATCCGACAAGGTTTTATCAATTCTCTCCCCCGAAAAATCAGAATCAATGCGGAAGAAAAAATCACTCATGCTTCTCACCCGTCTTTTTGCGTTCCCTGAACATATCGACAATAACGTAAATCATAATCGCAATTGCACCGACGGTTACAAGAATATCCGCAAAATTGAAAACTGCGAAATCCGTAAATTGAACCTCAATAAAATCAACAACATATCCCTTTAAAACACGGTCAATCAGATTGCCGAGTCCTCCCGAAATAACCATCACGGCGCAAGTAAGATAGAATTTTGATTTTATTTTCTTCGTTGCGATAAGGACTATACCGGCAAGAATTACAATGCCCGTCACGATTGAAAGCAGGGTCGTGCTCTGCGAAAACGAGCCAAACGCCGCTCCCGTGTTGCGAACATAATTCCAACCGATGAATCCGTTAATAAATTCCGCCGAGCCTATCGGCTGCAAATAACGTTCAACAACGAACTTTATCACCTGATCGACTGCGGTCAGAACCGCTATTGAAATAAAACTAATCAGTACGCTCATTATTTTTTGAAGAAGCCCTTGATTTTGCCTGCCAATCCGCCGTCATTTCCGTCGTCGTCAAGATCATCGTCATCAAGATCGTCAAGATAATCATTATCCATATCATCGGCGGCATAGGAGTCAATATTCTCAAATTTAAGCTTAAAGCCTTCATTTAAGTCCTTCTTGGGCTTTGTAAACATTATATCCTTGGCTTCGGATTTTTCCTCCGAGCCGTAATCGTCAACAATTTTTTCAAGCTCCTCATCGCTTGCATCGTCAATATCGGGAACAACAAACTCGGAGGAATCCGTTACTTCCTCTGCCGGCTCGTCCTCATCCTCGTCTGCGGGATCGGACTCTGCGTCTGTGTCCTCGGTCTCATAAATCATCTGCTGAAGATGCTCAACGTCCATCGACTCGGCTTCTCTTGCCTCGGGAGCTTTAGCCTCCTCGACGGTCTCCTCAAAAGGGACTGCAGCATCTTCTGCCGGAGCTTCCTCTGTCTTTACTTCCTCGGAAGTTTCCTCTGCTGCGGGTTCTTCTGCCGCTTCAGGCTCGGAGCTTTCCTCCTTCGCTTCTTCGGCAACAGGCTCCTCTGCCGGAACTTCCTCAGTCTTTGCTTCCTCTTCGGCTGTCATCTTTTCGATAACTGTCTCGGGCAGTTTATTGATGAGCTCAAGCTGAGCGGCATACTCACCGAGAATCTGCTGCTTGAACTTTGTAACCTCCTGCTTCATGGTCTCAAGAGCGGCAAGCTCCTTGATCATGTCGCTTCTCGCATTAACGGATGCTTCCTTAGACTCCTGAACAGCCTTTTGAGCGATTTCCTCGGCCTGCTTTCGAGCCTCGGCAACAATTGCATCAGCCTGATACTTTGCATTTGAAAGCATTTCCTTTGCGGCGGCATCAAGTCTCTCGTTTTCGGTATCGGTTCTCTCCTTGACCTCGGCAACGAGCTTGTCTGCCTTTTCCTGTGCCTCACGGGTAATCTTCTCGGCAGCTCTCTGAGCCGTAAGAAGCGCATTACGGATATTATCCTCGTCGTTTCTGTATTCCTCAAGTCTCTGTGCAAGGAGATTTATCTTTTTAAACATCTCTCCGTTTTCGCGGAACATCTGCTCGTAGGACTCGGCAACTTCTCTGATGAAGGTGTCTACGCTCTCTGCTTTATAAGCATTTCTTCCGGAGGCTTCAAAATGATGATTTGTGATTTTTGCCGGTGTTAACATGGTTTATTCCTCCTGTATTTTAAACAATATCTTTTTTGAACGGAATTTTTTAATCAATAATTTGAATGTTCAACCTCGTCGAGAAGCTCACCTGTGAGCGGAACATTATAAGGCGTAATTATATATGCCCTGCCCGCAACACGCTTGATGTCACCGTTATTTGCATAGGCAACACCGCTGAGAAAGTCGATTATTCTTATCGTTGCGTCATTCGGGCAAGTCTCAAGGTTGAGAATAACAATTCTCTTTTCATTGAGCACATCTGCGACCGAGCCTACGTCCTCATATCTGTCAAGCTTTTTGAAAACGACGTGAGCCTTTGAAGAAGCTGCAGCAGCAGCCGGAACAGAAGAACGGATATCAACAACCTTGTTGTCTCTTTCATTCTTATGGCCGAAAGAGAAATTGCTTCTCACGTCATGTGAGTAATCGTCCTTCTCGGGTTCTTCCTCATCGATATCAACATCGTCAAGGAATTCTTCCTCAGACATATTAAACATGTTCTTAAATTTGTCCATCATTCCCATTATAATAAATCCTCCTGAATCAATATACTCGTTTGCCGAAAAGCGACGATCCTACTCTTACCATAGTCGAGCCTTCCAGTATCGCTTCAACATAGTCACCGGACATACCCATCGACAAGATGTCCATACTGATATTATCTAATTTTTTTGCCTTTATGTCAAGAAACATTCGGTTCATATTCATAAAAAATTTACGAATTTCGGCGCTGCTGTCGCAAATCGGCGGTATTGCCATGAGTCCCTTGACTCTGACGGAGCCGATTTCCGATATTTCGCAAAGGGTTTCGGTCAGTTCCGAGGGATCAAGGCCGAACTTGCTCGCCTCCTCGCCGATGTTTATTTCAACCAAAACATCGGTCACAATTCCCTTTTTAGCCGAGATTTTGCCTATCTCCTTGGCAACCTTAACACTGTCAACGCTGTCGATCATATCGACCTCTCCGACAATCTGCTTAACCTTGTTGGTCTGCAAATGTCCGATAAGGTGTTTTTCAACGCCGTCGAGATGCAGCTCGTCACGCTTGCCGAGATATTCCTGCACCCTGTTTTCGCCGATAAGGTCAATTCCGAGCGAAAGTGCATGATTGATATAAAGGCTGTCAACCGTTTTGGTGACGCCCATCAGGCGCACCGAGCCCTCGTCTCTGCCGCTTTCAAGCGTAGCCTTTTGTATGTTTTCTTTGATACGCTTGTAGTTTTCTTCAATATCCTTGAAGCGTTCATCAACTAATGCTTTTTCCATCACTGAGATTTCTTCCTTTCACGATAACTTCATCGTAGCGTTTGATCGGGCGGTAGCCGCTCGTCGCTTTGCTTTCTTCGCTTACGATAACATAATCGCCTGCATCATAGATTATATCAATAACTCTGGCGTTCATAATATCGCCTCGGAGAATATAAACAACGTCCACTTCCTTGCCTTTTTCATCCTTTTCACGCCTTATGGCCGAGCTGTTGATTTTGTAGCCTGTGTATTCCTTGAAAACAAGCTCAATATCCTCGGTTCTCATATTTGCATAGGTCTCGTTCATCATATTGCACGAAAAAGCCACGGCAACCTTATCATTCTGAGTCGTTGATATCTTTTCAACAACGACCTCGACGTTCTTAAAGCCGTAATACGGCATATTTATCTTCATTTTTTCGCCTTCGGACATGAGGAGTGAGTATTTGCTGTCCATGACCGTCACAAGGTACCACTTGTAGCTTCCGACGATTTTTCCCATCTGACCCGAAACATCGCCCGGCTTCTTTTCAAAGAGCTTTTCGGCTTCGGAAACAGTCAAATCGGAGATTTTATTGTAATCCATGGCATTCTCATAGCCGTCAAGGTTACTTATATAATAACCGGAAAGCGGTGCAAGAACGTCCGAAGTGTTAATGCTTTTTGATTCAAGAGTCTGAATTTTTGAATTCAGCTCGTTGAACTTAGCCGTCAGGTCAATTGTTCCGTCTTTAAGTATCTGCTTGCTCGCAAGCTTATTTTCAAGCTCCTCAATATTCCTGCTGAGCTCGGAAAAATCACCGCTGTTTGACGTCCTTACAAGCTCGGTGAAGCTTGCATCAATGGTCTTATTGAGCTTTTCCATATCCAGAGCGTTAAGCTCGGTCTGTTCGGAGATTTCCTGGTATCTTGCAAGACTTTCTTTCGCTTCAAGCAAAGCTGAAACATTCGCCGCATCCTCGTCCGAAGCGCAAACTCTCGCAACGGCGTCGCCGCTGGCAACACGCATACCGTCCTTTATGAGAGGAACCACCGTTCCCGTTGTTTTCTGATTTATATATTCTTCATCGCGCACCAGAAAGGCTTTCAATTCAAGCTTCTCCTGTTCAACGACCTCATCCGCCGTTTCCGTGTCGTAGCGATCGCGATTGTTTCTCACAGCATCATGAAAAAGATAAACAAAAGTCGCAAGCACAAGAACCGTGCATATCATGTTTATCCAAGTGCGGTTTTTCATCCTGCCTTTTCTCCTTTCATAAAGCTTTCAACAAGCGTAAATGCGTCCTTTAACATATCTTCCCTTTTTTGATATTTGTCAATATAGAGCCAATTTATTCGTTCATTGCGCCTGAACCATGTCAACTGTCGCTTTGCATATCTGCGTGTAGCTCTTTTCAGGTTCTCAACCGCTTCATTGAGTGAAACGTCACCGTCAATATACGGTCGAAGCTCCTTATAGCCTATCGCCTGTGCCGAGGTCGAACTGCTTGCCGTGGCAAGATACTCCCTCGCTTCGCTTTCCAAGCCTCGTTCAAGCATGATATCAACACGGCGGTCGATTCTGTCATAAAGGAACTGTCTGTCCTCTGCGTCAAGACCGATGAAGCATACATCATACGGCGAAGCCTGCTTTGACATTTCGATTTGCCCGGTCATTGTTGTGCCCGTCGTTTTGTATACCTCAAGCGCACGGACAATTCTTTTTATATTATTTGGGTGAAGCTTTTCGGCATACTCGGGATCAAATGCCATGACCTCCTCAAGCAGCTTTTCCGCTCCCTCGTCCTCTGCTCTTTTCAGAAGCGAACGGCGAAGCTCCTCATCATAGGATTCCTCGCTGAGCTTAACATTGTTGAGAAGCGTATCAACGTAAAGTCCCGTTCCGCCGCATACAACCGGCAGTAAGCCTCTTAAATGAATATCGGCGATACATTCCGCCGCCGCCCGCTGATACAGTGCAACACTGTAGTCCTCGGTATTATCAAGAAAATCCATCATATGATGCGGCACGTTCTTTTTTTCTTCCTCGGTCGGCTTGGCAGTTGCAATATCCATGCCCTTATAAATCTGCATGGAGTCCGCCGAAACGACCTCACCGCCGAAGTGACGGCATATTTCAACAGCCAAATCGGATTTTCCCGACGCCGTGGGGCCTATAACAGCCGCAACAGGTATTCTCTTCATCCGATCAGCTCCCAAAGATTGATTTTTATATGTTGGATCTTAAATGTAAGATATCTAATATCTAATGTCTAATGTCTATATCGGTACTGCCCCGAGCGAAAAATGCGTTGTGGGCAAATTTACCTTTAAACCTAAATTGATGGAAATTTGTTCAGAACGCTTTTTGCAGTGAGGGAGCTGTACGAGGTACTGCCCCGAGCGAAAAATGCGTTGTGGGCAAATTAACACAATTTAGACGCGGCCGAAGTTTTTTTCGATCTCATACCTTGACATTTCTATCAAAACAGGTCTGCCGTGCGGGCAATATCTGATATCGGGATTGTTGAGAAGACTTTCAACAAACTTGTTCAGCTCATAGTCTGATGTTCGGTCCCCGGCTTTAATAGCGGCACGGCAAGCGGTTGAGTGATATATCCAATCGAGTTTCTCGGGTATCAATTCCTTTTGACTGGTGACAAGATATCCTGCAAGCTCCATGATGACCTCGGCAAGGTCTGCGTCAGCGACTGCTGTCGGGCACTCGTTGACGATAACCATTCCGCCGCCGAAATCTTCGACGTAATAGCCTGCTTTTTCGAGCAAATCAAGATTGTCAAGAACCGCCGAATATTCCTCTTTGCTGAGAGTCACGGTCACGGGAGCAAGAAGCATCTGCGTTTCAATACCGCCGCGGTTCGCCTTGAATTTTTCAAAGAGCATACGCTCATGCGCGGCGTGCTTATCGATTATCAGGAGCTTTTTTCCCTGTTCAACAAGTATGTAGGTTTTGAACGCTTCGCCGATAACCCTATAAGGTTCAACCTCGTGCTGAACCTTTTCAACAATCGGCTGAACGGGTTCAGGGTCGATTGAGGGCTTTATTTCAACCGGCTCGGGTTTCGTTTGTGCAACGGGATCCGGCTCCTGCACCGTCGGCTTAAAGCACGGAACGAGGTCGGGCATTTCGTTTTTTTCTATTTCAAATTTCGAGCTGTTGTCGTTAAAAACTATAGTCTCGGTTTTTGGTGATTCAACCGTTTTCTTGAATTCTGTCGAGGTTGTGTTCGTCCAAAAATCCTGTTTCGGCTGAGCTTCTTTTTTGATTTGCTCAAGCTGCTGTTCATATATTTTTATCTGCTTGCCCTCGGCAGGTTTCGGCATAAACTGACGGTTGACCTTCTGCTGAAATGTTGCCTGTACTCTCGTGTCGCCCTGCTGCAACGCCGATTTTGCACAGTAATAAACCGCATTAAAAATCATCTTTTCGTTAGCGAAACGAACCTCGGTTTTCGCAGGATGAACATTGACATCCACTGCACCGGGAGCAATCTGTATTTTGAGCACACAGGCAGGAAATTTACCGACCATGATTGAGTTTTTATATGCCTCCTCAAGGGCAACCATACCTGTACGTGTTTTTATAAATCTGTCGTTCAAAAAGAAATACTGCATCATTCGGTTCGGACGGGCATTGAACGGCTTTGAAATATAGCCGCTGACTCTCACACCCTCCAGCTCGTAGTCGCATGGAATAAGCGTTGATGCAAAATCCTTGCCGAGCACCTTATATATTGCGCTGTCGAGCTTTCCGTCACCCGAAGTGAAAAGCGCGTCCTTTGAGTCTCTGATGAATCGAACGCTGACCTCGGGGTGAGAAAGTGCAATTCTGTCAACGACCGCCGCAACGGCGTTGCCCTCGCTGACGTCCTTTTTGAGGAATTTCATTCTCGCAGGCGTGTTATAGAAAAGGTCACGGACAATCAAGGTCGTTCCCTTCGGGCAGCCTGCTTCATCAAGAACGGTTTCCTCGCCGCCCTCGATGCAATACCGTGTTCCGACGTCCTCGTTTTCGCCCCTCGTCATAACCTCTACTCTTGAAACGGCGGCAATTGAAGCCAGCGCTTCACCGCGGAAGCCAAGGGTACAAATCGCATTCAAATCGTCAGCGGTGGAAATTTTGCTTGTCGCATGACTGATGAAGGCCTTGCGAATGTTGTCACGGTCAATTCCGCAGCCGTTATCGGTTATGCGGATATATGTAATTCCGCCGCGCTTTATTTCAAGTGTGATCTTGTCCGCTCCTGCGTCAATCGCATTTTCCATTATCTCCTTAACAATGGAGGCCGGACGCTCGACAACCTCGCCTGCGGCGATGAGCTCGGCAATATGCTTTGGTAAAATATTTATTTGCGGCATAAGATCACCTCTTTTTCTTCTCTTATTTTTTTACAGCCTGTCCGCTCTGTTTTTCAGCTCATAGAGCTTTTGCAAAGCCTCAATCGGCGTAAGCGTGTTTATATCAATCGTCTTGAGCTCCTCAACAATCTCATTGCCCTCGTTCGAAGCGAATGAAATTTGCATATCGTCATCGCTCTTTTCAACCGTTCTTATTACTGTAACCGCACCCTTTTCCTCAAGCTCCTTGAGAATATCCTTGGCACGGTTGACAACAGCATTCGGAACTCCTGCGAGCTTGGCAACCTCAATACCGTAGCTGCCGTCCGCTCCGCCGCGAACAATTCTTCTGAGAAAAGTTATGTCGTCGCCCCTCTTTTTGACGGAGATGTTATAATTCTTCGTTCCGCCGATTTCGTTTTCAAGCTCGGTCAATTCATGATAATGCGTTGCAAAAAGCGTCTTTGCGCCGAGCTTTTTCGGGTCGGCGGTGTATTCAAGCACTGCACGTGCAATGCTCATGCCGTCAAAGGTTGAAGTGCCTCGACCGATTTCGTCAAAAATCAACAAGCTTTTCTTCGTTGCATTTTTCAGAATGTTTGCAACCTCGCTCATCTCAACCATGAACGTTGACTGACCTGACGCAAGATCGTCACTCGCACCGACTCGGGTGAATATGCTGTCAACCAAGCCGATTTGTGCACTTGAAGCCGGAACAAAGCTGCCGCACTGCGCCATGAGCACGATAAGCGCAACCTGACGCATATAAGTCGATTTACCCGCCATGTTCGGGCCTGTGATTATCGCACAACGGTTGTCCTTGCAGTCAAGCGCCGTATCATTCGGCACAAACGGCGTATCACTCATCATTTTTTCAACAACCGGATGTCTGCCGTCCTTAATAATGATTTCGTCGCCGTCCGTCATTATCGGGCACGAATAGTCGTTCTGCTGAGCGACCTTTGCAAAGGAACAAAGTGCATCAATTGTTGCGACCGCATGGGCGGTTTTCTGGATTCTGTAAAGCTCGTCGGCAACCTTACCTCTGACCTGAACGAAAATTTCATATTCGAGCTTTACGATTCTTTCCTGTGCGCCGAGAACCTTGGCTTCAAGGTCTTTCAGCTCGCTCGTTATAAATCGCTCGCAGTTTGCAAGCGTCTGTTTTCTTATATATTCCTCGGGAACAAGCTCTTTAAATGCATTCGGCACTTCGATATAGTAACCGAAAACCCGATTGTAGCCGATTTTCAGCTTCTTGATTCCCGTTTTTTCCTGCTCGGTCTGCTGAATGGCGGCAATATAGCCCTTGCCGTTATGTACGATATCCCTCAGCTCGTCAAGCTCGGCGTTAAAGCCGTCCTTTATCATGTCGCCCTCACGGACTGTAAACGGCGGCTCCTCCTGAATTGCCTTGTCAATAAGCTCGGCAACATCCGTCAGAAGGTCAATGCTTCTGCACGTCTCGTTGAGAAGCGCAGATTTGCACCCGGCAATTCCGCTCTTAATATCAGGCAAAAGCTGTATCGCCGCAAGAAGCGAACGAAGCTCCTTAGCATTTGCGGTTTCGTAAACAATTCTCGCCATCAGTCTTTCCATGTCGCTGACGTTTGAAATCGCCGCTATCTCGTTTTCGAGAAGAACGGAATCATCAAACAGCTCACCGACGGCATTGTGTCTCTTGGTAATCTTCGCAAGATTGACCAACGGCTGCTCGATCCAGTTTCTGACAAGGCGCTTGCCCATTGCGGTTTTTGTCTTGTCAAGCACCCACAGGAGAGTTCCCCTGCGTTCCCTGTTTCGCATCGTTTCGGTCAATTCGAGATTTCTTCGGGAAGAAAAATCAATTTTCATAAACTGATTTTCCGAATAAAAGTCAATCTCACGAATATTATCAAGGCCGGATTTCTGCACCTCGGTCAAATAATCGATCGTTGCGCCGAGAGCGCAAACAGCCTCATTACTTTCCTCAATGGCAAGCTCGGTCAAGCTCTTTTTAAAATGATTTGTTATAACGCGGCGGCAGTAATCAACATTGATTTTCTCCTCGTCAATACTGTCGGCGGTACATTCAACACGGTTTTTTATGAACTCCCTGATTTTATCGTTCTTAACAACGGCGGAATTATAGCGAATTTCCGTCGGCATATATCTTCCGAGCTCATTGACGATCTCATTACCAACCGATTTTGAATCAAGCTGGGTAAGGCTCAGCTCACCCGTTGAAACATCTGCAAAGCAAATGCCCGCAGCATTGCCGTTGAGCCAGATTGAACAAAGGAAATTGTTCTTCGATTCGTCAAGCATGCTGCTCTCGATAACCGTACCGGGAGTCAGCACACGGATAACGTCACGTTTAACTATACCCTTTGCCGTTGCAGGGTCTTCGGTCTGTTCGCAGATAGCAACCTTATAGCCCCTTGAAACGAGCCTTGCGATGTATGAATCAACGCTGTGAAAAGGCACGCCGCACATGGGCGCTCGTTCTGCCTGACCGCAGTCTCTGCCCGTCAGCACAAGCTCAAGCTCCCTCGACGCAACCTTGGCATCTTCAAAGAACATCTCGTAAAAGTCACCGAGTCTGAACATAAGAATCGTATCCTGATATTCTTTTTTGATTTCAAGATATTGCTTCATCATCGGCGTCATTTCTGCCATCTGTTTTTCACCTCATAAATTAAACTTCGTCATTTTTCTTTTTTCAAACAATAGACTTTAGATATTAGACTGAGAATATCATAAATATTATCTAACATCTAATATCTAAAATCTAAAATCCATCTTAGTGGCAGCCGCCGCATGAACCGCATTCGCCCGAGCAATGATGCTCCTCCTGCGGCTCACAGGTTTTGGGGTCCTCGCCCTGAACGCAGAGGGCAAGAATACCTGTAATATGATTCATCATCTCGTCAACAGCCTGACGTGCGGCCTCATACTTCTGCATATTCTCGTTTGCCATAACTGCCTGATAAACCTCTGTAAACTCCTTGTCGTAAGCAGCGAGTTTCTCCTCGTTTGCGTCATCCTTGGCCGCCTCGTGCTGATATGACATGTGGATAAGCTGAATCTTATTGATAAGATCGTTGAGATCTGTGTCAGCCTCGTTTGTCTTTCTTGCCTCATGGAATGCAAGATAACGCTCGTCCTGCTGAATCGCTGCGCCGAGCTGTCTTGTGATTTCAATAATGTCCATTGTAAAACTCCTATAAATTTATTTATCTGAAAAACGCCTTTCAGCGTTCATCCAATACTCCTCTGACTATCCATGTCAAGGGCTCCGTAACCCTAACCTTGCAGAATTTTCCGATAAGCTCCTTACCCTCGACCTCGGGGAACTCTATCATAACGTTGCCCTCTGTTCTGCCGTTGAGAATACCGTCCTTGGCATAACCCTCGCAAAGCACCGTATAGGTCTTATCCTTCATAGCTGCCGTTCGCTCGGAGGCGATTTTCTCCTGTGCGTCCGTCAGCTCCTTGAACCATTTGCCTTTTTCCTCTCTTGAAATCGGGTCCGGCATATCTGCCGCTTTCGTGCCCGGTCGCGGTGAGAAAATAAATGTGAACAGCGACGTGAACCTAACTTCTTCTATCAGCGAAACCGTGTCTCTGAACTCCTCATATGTCTCGCCGGGGAATCCGACAATAACATCGCTCGTCATTGAAAGGTCGGGCATAACCTGCCTTGCATATTTTGCAAGCTCAAGATATTTTTCCCTCGTATAGCCTCGGTTCATCGCCTTGAGGACTCTGTCATTTCCGCTTTGGAACGGAAGATGCAAATGCTTTGCAACCTTGTCGCACGAAGCCATTGTATCAAGAAGCTCCTTTGTGCAGTCTTTAGGGTGCGAGGTCATAAATCTGATTATAAAATCACCCGGCAAATCGTTGATCTGACGAAGAAGCTTTGAAAAATTGATATCTCTGTCAAGATTTTTTCCGTATGAATTAACATTCTGACCGAGCAGTGTTATATCCTTGCAACCCGATGCAATAAGCTCCTTTGCTTCCTTGATAATATCCTCGGGCTCGCGGCTGCGTTCACGTCCCCTTACATACGGAACAATGCAATAGCTGCAAAAATTGTTACAACCGTACATGATCGGAAGCCAGCCCTTGATATTACCGTCACGCCTTATCGGCAGATCCTCGGCAATAACGCCTGCCTCATCGGGGCACTCATAGACCTTTTTTCCCGTACAAAGCACACGGTAAATGAGCTCGGGAATTCTGTGAATAACGTGAGTTCCGAAAACAAGATTGACAAAAGGATAGCTCTTTCGTATTTTATCAACAACTCTTTTCTGCTGCATCATGCAGCCGCAGAGTGCGATTATCAAGTTCGGATTGGTCTTTTTCAGCCTCTTGATTGCGCCGACGTTGCCGTAAATTCTGTCCTCGGCATGTTCACGAACCGCACAGGTGTTGTAGAGAATCAAGTCTGCTTTTTCCACATCATCGGTGAAGCCGTAGCCGAGCGTTTCAAGAATTCCCTTAATGCGTTCTCCGTCGGAAACATTGCCCTGGCAACCATAGGTATGAACAAAGGCAAGCGGCTGAGAAGGTTCAAATCTTGAGGTCAAAACCGTCCTGACAAGCTCTGTATATTCACGCTGCTTCTCCATCTCGGATGGCGAAACCTTAATAATCTTTTTCATTGTGCCTTCGCTCAAAGGGCATACCTCTCTTTTTAACTTATTAACCGTTTAATTATATAATAAAAACTGTATTATTTCAAGCTTTTTAATATAAAATCTTTTGCTTCAAGTCTTTTATAACATTCTATAATATAATATTTAATAAATATTGACTTTAAGCTTTGTGTAATGATATAATTCATGTATGTATGAACGGTGGTGAAAATATTGAAAAAACAAAGTGTGTTATCAAGCAAAAACAAGCTTATGACTTTTGCTGTTTATTTGCTTTTTCTCATTTTTTCTTTCGGTATTCTTTACATCTGCACCGCATCGTCACCCCGTTATGCCACGAATCCGTGGAATGACGCAAATGCATTTCTGACAATGGGACGTGCAATGTCAAGCGGTCTGACAATTTACAAAGACATTTTTGAACAAAAGGGGCCGTTGCTTTACCTTCTTCATGCCGTCGCAAGTCTGATTTCCGATTCCTCGTTTTTGGGAGTTTATATTATTCAATCTCTATTTCTTTCGGCGACTGCATTTGCCGCATATAAAATTGCTTCACTTTATGTCGGAACGGCATGGTCGGTGATTTCCGCTGTGCTCACCTGCTTTGTTACCGTCAATTCCGACTGCTATTATTACGGCGACAGTGCCGAGGAATTTTGCCTGCCGTTGTTGATGATCAGCATTTATTTTTTCTGCCGATATTTCAGAAACACCGAACAAGATGAGCTCGGCAAGTCCGTTTTCCTTCTCGTCGGTTTTTTTGCCGGCTGTGTTGCAATGATAAAATTTACCGTTATCGGTTTTTGGTTCGCATGGGCGGCATACATTTTGCTTTACATTTGGATTGCAAAAAAGAATTTCAAAAAAGCCCTTGTTAATGCTATGATTTTTCTCTGCGGAATGGCACTTGCCGTTGCACCGTGGATAGTATATTTTGCCGTCAAAGGCGCTCTGTATGATTTCATCAACACATATTTTGTTCTCAATGCCACGGCATATCCCAAGGCAGAGGGACTCGGAATTATTTCACGAATTTTTGAACCGTTACATTCATTGTGCGAAAATCTTGTGATTTCACCTGCTTTGTTTATCCTCGGATTCCTCGGAATAATCCTTTTTGCCGCAACAAAAATTTTTACCGAGAAAAAACTTTTCTCTCGGCTTTCCGTTCCGTTTGTTTGCTGTATCGGGCTGTATATAATTTATTTCGGAATAAGATACTATAATTACTATTTTATTCCGATGTCCGTATTCACAGTATTTACCTTTATCGCTTTGACGTATTCGCTCAATAATATTACAAAAAACAAATCGGGAACAATTGCGGCTATTCTTTGCATCGCAATTATTCCGACGACAATAGTTACTTCAAATTATTTAAACTTATCATCAAGGTTTACCCCGAGGAAAGGCGAAGAAACAGTACAATCCCAAGCAGCCGAATACATCGTCTCGCATAACCCCAACGGCAGGATTCTCAACTACGGCTCTTTGGATTCGGGCATTTATCTTGCCGCGAAACAGGTGCCGCAATTTAAACACTTTGAACAGCAGAATCTTTTATACGACAAATATCCCGAGAATATTGACGAACAAAACAGATACATTTCCGACGGGTTGGCTGATTATGTTGCTATTGCCGCTAAATCCGGCATGGAGCTTTCCGATATTTACAATAAAAATATCGCACTAAAGACCGATTATACGCTTGTTTTCTCTCAAGAGTACATTATTGCCGAATCGGCATTCAAAAATAAAAAAACGGCCCAAACGTACTATCTTTTTGAATTAAAGGAGGACTGACTGTGGAACCTAAGACTTTATATATTCTTGCGCCCTGCTATAATGAAGAAGAAGTATTGCCTCTTACATCAAAAATCCTTCTCGATAAGGTCAATTCACTTATCGATGAAGGTAAAATAAGTGAAAACAGCCGCATCGCTTTTGTTGACGACGGTTCAAAGGACAAAACCTGGGAAATTATCGAAAGCTTGCATGAGCTTGACCCGAAATTTGTCGGCATTAAGCTTTCAAGAAACAGAGGGCACCAAAACGCTCTTCTCGGAGGCATGTCAACAATAGTCGATGATTGTGATATGATAGTCACGATTGATGCCGACGCTCAGGACGACGTCAATGCTATTGATAAAATGGTTGATGATTTCAATAACGGAGTTGAAATTGTCTACGGCGTTCGTGCTTCAAGGGAAAAGGACACATTTTTTAAGCGAACAACAGCTCAGGGTTTTTACAAATTCATGTCAATGATGGGCGTTGAAACGGTATATAACCACGCCGATTTCCGACTGATGAGTTCAAGAGCAGTAAAGGCGCTTCTCGAATTTAAGGAAGTCAATCTTTTTCTCAGAGGTATGGTTCCGCTTGTCGGCTTTAAGTCCTCCAAAGTTACCTATGACCGTGCGCCGAGGCTTGCCGGAGAATCTAAGTATCCGCTAAAAAAAATGCTGACCTTTGCTTTTGACGGCATAACATCTTTTTCAATAAAACCAATCCGTTTGATAACAGCTCTCGGCGGGGCAACACTTATTTTAAATATAATTTTCGCATTATATGCCTTGATAAGCTATTTTATCAAAAGGACAGTTCCGGGCTGGACATCTACAGTCCTTTCCATTTGGTTTTTTGGCTCGTTGCAGCTTATTGCCATAGGCGTTGTCGGTGAGTATATCGGAAAGATTTATCTTGAAACCAAAGGGCGTCCCAGATTCTTTATTGAAAAATATTTAAAATAAACATATTAAAATACATTAAAGCCTTGCATTTCATATGATTTGCAAGGCTTTACTTTGTAAAAAGATAACCGCCCCGAGCCGAATTCCTTCGGTTCGGGGCGGTGTTTCGGTAAATCATTCAGTCTGATTCGCCGTTACGTATTTTAGTGCGCTGTCAGAGTGGCTGTGCCTTCTCTGTTCCAGCCTGCTTCAAATTTGCCGGCTACGGTGT